>Ga0226835_1000133_pt1 | contig 134133 bp, 115 predicted proteins | sample LAC_MetaG_1_FD_163627 | JGI IMG/M metagenome (GOLD analysis project Ga0226835, IMG submission 163627) | Anaerobic ammonium oxidizing microbial communities from anammox membrane bioreactor (MBR) in UC Berkley, California, United States -... | ecosystem: Engineered > Bioreactor > Anaerobic >... | reverse complement strand
CGGCACGGTCTCGGGCAGGTCGTCGGCAGTCCGGTATCGCGCGTTTCCAGCCTGCATGTCGATCTCCTCGCCCGCGCCACCTCTTACGAAAACAGCAGCGACGACAGCTTGCGCCGCGCCGACAGCGTCGCCTCGTCGGTCATGCCCCACGCCTCGAAGAACTTGAGGAGCTGCAGCCGCGCCCCGTCGTCCTGCCAGGTCCGGTCGGCCTTCATGATGGCCAGGAGGTTGTCGGCCGCCTTGTCGCGCTCGCCGAGCGCGTTCTGGATCAGCGCCAGGTCGAAGCGGGCCTGATGGTCCCCGGGGTCGGCGGCGAGCCGGCGCTCCAATCCGGCCGGGTCGCCGAGCTCGGCGACCTGCTCGGCCAGCGCCAGCCGCGCCTTGACCGAGGCGAATTGCGGCGCGTCCTGCTTGCCTTGCGGCGCGCGCGCCAGCACCTCGCGGGCATTGGCCTCGTCGCCGGCGTCGAGCAGGGTCTCGGCGAGCCCGGCGATGGCGTCGAGCTCGGCGGGGTCGTCGCCGAGCACGGCGGCATAGACCTGCGCCGCGCCCTGGAGGTCGCCGGCCGCGCGCAGCTCGGCCGCCGCCGCCAGCGCCTCGGCCACCGCCTCGGCGGCGCCGCCGGGGCCGGAGACCTTGTCGATGAACTCGCGGATCCTGCTTTCGGGGACGGCGCCCATGAAGCCGTCGACCGGCTGGCCGTCGACGAAGGCGATCACGGCCGGGATCGACTGGATGCCGAGCTGGCCGGCGATGGCGGGATGGTCGTCGATGTTCATCTTGACCAGCCGCACGCGGCCGCCGGCCTCGCGCACCGCCTTCTCCAGCGCCGGCGCGAGCTGCTTGCAGGGGCCGCACCACGGCGCCCAGAAGTCGACCAGCACCGGCTGGCGACGCGATTCCTGGATCACGTCGGCGGCGAAGCCGGCCGTGGTCGTATCCTTGATCAGGCTGCCGGTGTCGGCGCCGTCGACCGCGCCGTCCGCCGCGCCGTCGCCGTACCGGACCGCATAGCTGCCGCCAAAGGGATTGTCCTGCGCGCTCATGGCCATCTCCTGCTGCGCCGAAGCCGTTCCGCCGTCTTCATAGCAGAGGCGGGCGGCAGGTCGAGTGGGTGGTGGTCAAATGTGGCTTCGGCCCGCCGGTTTCAAGGCCGCGGTTTCAAGTCCGCCGGCTTCGGACGCGCTGCGGGGCGGGCGGCCTATATCGCGGCTTTCAGGTTGCGCAGCTTCAGCTCGGCGACGACGCGGTTGCGGCCGTCGGTCTTGGCCCGGTAGAGCGAGACGTCGGCGCGGTTGAGCAGGTCCTCGAAGCTTCCGGCCTCGCCGCCGGCGAGCGCGACGCCGGCGCTGGCGCTGGCGCGGACGGCGCCGCGGCCGGTCTCGACATGGCTTTCGGCGAACAGGGCGCGGATGCGCTCGGCGGTGCTGGTGGCCAGCGGCAGCGAGGCGTCGCGCAGCACCAGCACGAACTCCTCGCCGCCGGTGCGCGCGGCGATGTCGCCCTCGCGGGTGTTCAGGCGCAGCGCCTCGGCGAAGCGGCGCAGCACCTCGTCGCCGGCGGCGTGGCCGTAGCGGTCGTTGATCGTCTTGAAATGGTCGAGGTCGAAGACGATGACGGCGCGGCCGGGCGCAAGGGCCTCGCCCGCCATGCGGTCGAACAGGGCGCGCCGGTTGAGCAGGCCCGTCAGCACGTCCGTCTCGGCCTCCAGCCGATGGCGGCGCGCCGCGCGCGCGTTGTTGAGCCCCAGCGACAGCGCGCCGATGCCGGTGATGCCGGCGATGCACATCACGGCGTTGAAGCGCTCGGCCCAGTTGTCCGGCCGCCCGTCGAGCACCCAGGCGCCCTCGTGGGCGATGATGGTGCCGCAGGCGTAGAAGGAGATCGCCGACAGGGCGTAGAGCGCCGACAGGGCGGCGACGCTGGACGGCGCCTCGGCGCGCGCGTTCCAGTATTGCATCGCCGTCGCCATCAGCAGGCAGCCGGCGAGGAAGTTGTAGGCCATGATGCCGAGGCCGTCATAGCCGAGGAGGATCGGCAGCGCGACCGCGGGCACGGCGGCCGACAGCGCCAGCCATTGCCGCCCGCCGGTGGGGCGGCCGGTGAACTGGCGCGCGGCGACGAAGACCACGACGAAGCCGACGATCTCCATGGTGAAGGCGGTGGCGACGATGCCGGAACGCTCGGGCGGGAAGGCGTAGTAGAGGATGACGCCGCCGCCCAGCAGCAGCATGCCCAGCATCCAGCCGACGAGGAAGCTGTCGCCGCGATTGTGGACCCAAACGCTGAGCATCGTCATGGCGAGCGCGAAGGCGCAGACGCCGGCGGCGATGAAAAGAGATGCCTGATCGACCAACACCGTTCCCCGCTTCCCGGCCGAGTGCGGTTCCATAGCACGAACGCGCGGGGTGGGGCGGGCGGGCTGATTCCTTGGTGAAGGAAGCGTTTCGGCGGCGCGGCCCCGCCGGCCGGTCCGCTCACAGCGGCAGCGCGGTTCCCTGCTTGATGTCCTTCAGCACCAGGTTGGTGCGCACGTTGGCGATGCCGGGAAGGCGGAACAGGAACGCCTCGAGGAAGCGGTTGTAGGCGTCGAGGTCGGCGCAGACGACGCGCAGATGGTAGTCGGCCTCGCCGGTGACGGCGAAGCAGTCGAGCACCTCCGGCCGCCGCGCGACCTCGGCGATGAAGGTGTCGACATGGCGGTGGTCGTGGCGGGTCAGCGTCACATGGGCGATGGCGTGGAAGCCGAGCCCGGCCCGGCCGGCGTCGAGGATCGCGGCGTAGCGGCGCACGACGCCCGCCTCCTCCAGCGCGCGCACGCGCCGCCAGCAGGCCGAGGCCGACATGCCGGCCCTGTCGGCCAGCTCCTGGTTGGTGATGCGCGCGTCCTCCTGGAGCGCGCGCAGCAGGATGCGGTCCTGTTCCGTCAGATTTTCCATACTGCACCGCAATATCGGAAGAAATGTCCAATGGATGCGATTTCGTGAAATCCCATGCCGCAAGCATGGCTCCTGCGGGCCATTCTGGCAAGTTCTTCCAGCCGATCGGGCCTATCCTTGCGTCAGGCACCGCGGATGATCGGGGGACGTTCCGCAAGGCACTGAGGGAGGATGAGGATGAACGTCCACGCACCGGCGCGCGAGGGATTCGGCTACCGGCTGGAGGACCGCTACGCGCGCGGCGGCGGCCGGGTGTTCATGACCGGCACGCAGGCGCTGGTGCGCATCGTGCTCGACCAGGCCCGGCGCGACCGCGAGGCGGGCCTCGCCACCGGCGGCTTCGTCTCCGGTTATCGCGGCTCGCCGCTCGGCGGCGTCGATCTGGAGCTGTGGCGCAACCGCGAGCGGCTCGACGCGGCCGGCATCAGGTTCCTGCCGGCGGTGAACGAGGATCTCGCCGCCACGGCCGTGCTCGGCAGCCAGCAGGTCGAGACCAACCCGGCCGCCACCGTCGATGGCGTCTTCGCCATGTGGTACGGCAAGGGGCCGGGCGTCGACCGTGCCGGCGACGCGCTCAAGCACGGCAACGCCTACGGCTCGTCGCCGCGGGGCGGCGTGCTGGTGGTGGCGGGCGACGACCACGGCTGCGTCTCCTCCTCCATGCCGCACCAGTCGGACGTCGCCTTCATGGCCTGGTTCATGCCGACGCTGAACCCGGCGTCCGTGGCCGAATATCCCGCCTTCGGCGAATGGGGCTACGCGCTGTCGCGCTTCTCGGGCATGTGGGTCGGCTTCAAGGCGATCTCGGAGACGGTCGAATCCGCCGCCTCGTTCGAGCTGCCGCCCGACCGCGTCTTCCGCGCGCCCGACTTCGCGCCGCCCCCGAGCGGGCTGCACTATCGCTGGCCCGACCTTCCCGGCCCGCAGATCGAGGAGCGGATGGAGGCCAAGAAGCAGGCCGTGTTCGCCTTCGCCGAGGCCAACCCGATCGACCGCCACGTCTACGAGGTCAAGGGCGCGCGCTTCGGCATCGTCACCACCGGCAAGGGCCATCTCGACCTGATGGAGGCGCTGCGCCTTCTCGGGATCGGCGAGCGCGAGTGCCGCGCGCTCGGCATCGACATCTACAAGGTCGGCATGGTGTGGCCGCTCGCCCGCCGCGACGCGCTCGACTTCGTGCGCGACAAGGACGAGGTGCTGGTGGTGGAGGAGAAGCGCGGCATCGTCGAGAGCCAGCTCAAGGAATATTTCTACGACTGGCCGGGCCACAAGCCGCGCGCCATGGTCGGCAAGCGCGACGAGAACGGCGAGCGGCTGGTGCCGTGGACGGGCGAATTGTCGCCGCGCCTTCTGGCGCCGCTGGTTGCCAGGCGGCTGGACGGCGTCTTCCCCAGCCACGGCTTTTCCGCGCGCGCGGAAAGGATCGCCGCCGGGCCGGCGATCTCGATCAGCGTGCCGGGGGCGACGCGCACGCCCTATTTCTGCTCCGGCTGCCCGCACAACACCTCGACGAAGGTGCCGGAGGGCTCGCAGGCGCTGGCCGGCATCGGCTGCCACTTCATGGCGAGCTGGATGGACCGCCAGACCACGTCGCTGATCCAGATGGGCGGCGAGGGCGTCAACTGGGCGGCCTCCTCGCCGTTCACCGGCAACGGCCACATCTTCCAGAACCTCGGCGAGGGCACCTGGTATCATTCCGGCTCGATGGCGATCCGCCAGGCGGTCGCGGCCGGGACCAACATCACCTACAAGATCCTCTACAACGACGCCGTCGCCATGACCGGCGGCCAGCCGGTGGACGGGCCGGTCAGCGTGCAGGCCATCGCCCACGCGGCGCGCGCCGAAGGCGTCGAGCGCATCGCGCTGGTCTCCGACGAGCCGGACAAGTTTTCCGCGCGCGACTTTCCGGCCGGCGCGACGATCCATCACCGCGGCGCGCTCGACGCGGTCCAGCGCGAGCTGCGCACGGTGAAGGGCGTCTCGGTGCTGATCTACGAGCAGACCTGCGCCACCGAGAAGCGCAGGCGGCGCAAGCGCGGCACGATGGCCGACCCCGGCAAGGTGGTCGTCATCAACGAGCTGGTCTGCGAGGGCTGCGGCGACTGCTCGGTCGAGTCGAACTGCCTTTCCGTCGAGCCGGTGGAGACCGAGCTCGGCACCAAGCGGCGCATCAACCAGTCCTCCTGCAACAAGGACTTCTCCTGCGTCAACGGCTTCTGCCCCAGCTTCGTGACGCTGGAGGGCGCGGCGCGGCGCAAGGGCACGGGCGCCGGGCTCGACGTCGCCGCGCTCGCCGACGGCCTCGGGGAGCCGCCGCTGCCGTCGCTGGAGCGGCCCTACGACCTGCTCGTCACCGGCGTCGGCGGCACCGGCGTGGTGACGGTCGGCGCGCTGATCACCATGGCGGCGCATCTGGAGGGCAAGGGCTCGTCGGTGCTCGACTTCACCGGCTTCGCGCAGAAGTTCGGGCCGGTGCTGTCCTTCGTGCGGCTGGCGGCGCGGCCGCAGGACATCAACCAGGTGCGCATCGACCGCGGCGCGGCCGACGCGCTGATCGGCTGCGACATTGTCGTCTCCTCCTCGCCCAAGGCGTCGGCCTGCTACCGGCCGGGCATGAAGGCGGCGCTGAACCTGGCGAGGATGCCGACCGGCGACATCGTGCGCCGCCGCGACGCCGACCTCGCCGTCGACCGCAGGGTGGCGGCGATCCGCGAGGCGGTGGGCGGCGACGGGCTGGCGGCGCTCGACGCCAACCGCCTCGCCGAGACGCTGATGGGCGACGCCGTGTTCGCCAATGTAATCATGCTGGGCTTTGCCTGGCAGCTCGGCCTGGTGCCGGTCGGCCTCGCCGCGCTCGACAGGGCGATCGAGCTCAACGGCGTCGCCGTCGAGGCCAACCGCCGCGCCTTCCTGCTCGGCCGGGTGGCGGCGGCGCGGCCCGAGCGGCTTCCGGCGCCGCTGGCGCCGCGGCGGCCCGACGCGCCGACGCTTTCCGAGATCGTCGCGCGGCGGGTCGAGTTCCTGACCGGCTACCAGGACGCGGCCTACGCGGCCCGCTACGCCGCCTTCGTGGAGAAGGTGCGGCTGGCGGAGGCGCCGCTCGGCTCGCAGCGCCTCGCCGAAACGGTGGCGCGCGGCCTGTTCCGGCTGATGGCCTACAAGGACGAGTACGAGGTGGCGCGGCTGCACACGCAGGCCGGCTTCGCCGAGCGGCTGAAGCGGGAGTTCGACGGCGACTTCCGCATCGTCCACCATCTCGCGCCGCCCTTCCTGCCCGCCGGGCTCGACGCGCGCGGGCGGCCGCTCAAGCGCGCCTTCGGGCCGTGGATCAGGCTGCCGATGCACGTGCTGGCGCGCATGAAGCGGCTGCGCGGCACGCCGTTCGACCCGTTCGGGCGCACGGCCGAGCGGCGCATGGAGCGCGATCTGATCCGCTGGTACGAGGCGGCGGTCGAGCGCGGCCTCGCGCGGCTGACGCCGCAGACGCACGCGGCGCTGTGCGAGGCGCTGGCGAAGGCGACCGACATACGCGGCTACGGCCCGGTCAAGGAGGCGGCGGCGGCGCGGGTGCGCGCCGAGGTCGACGCCGCGCTCGCTGCCTGAGGCGGAGCGAGCGGCCGCCTTCCGCTGCGGAAACCCCGCCTTACGCAACGCCCGATTCGGAAACGAAACGATCGCGGGGCGATTCTTCGCAACTCGAATTAACTTTTATGCGCCGGCCGCCGCTGCATTAGCGGCTTGTTAATTACCGGGCGGGTTAGAGTGTGCCGCGCATTCCTATCTTGGGGGGTGTGGGCGCCGGGCGGGGCTGTCCGGGGTCGACAGCACGAGACTTGGGGGTCAACAGTGTCGTTCAACAATCTCAGCATCTCGCGCAAGCTCGGGCTTGCGTTCGCCGCCGTCGTCGCGATCATCGCCGCGATGAGCGCCGTCATCTTCTGGAACATCGCCCAGCTCGAGGACGCGACCGAGGCGGAGGCGCACGCCAACCATGCGGTCGACATCATCACCCGCGCCGAGTTCCGGCTCGCCCGGCAGGAAAACAGCTATCGCGGCTTCCTGCTGACCAACAATCCCTATTATCTGGAGCGGCTGGAAAGCCACCGCGCCACCTTCGACCGTCATCTCGAGGAGCTGCGCCAGTCCAAGGCCGGCCACGGGAGCGAGACCGCGATCCAGGCCGGCATCGCCGATGTCGTCCAGAAGATGGACGCCTGGCAGCGCGAGATCGTGGACGAGGGCAAGAAGCTCGCCGCCGATCCGATCTTCCGCTTCAAGGCCGTCGAGATGGTGGGCCAGGACGGCAAGGCCGACAAGCTGATGGAGCCGATCGAGGACGCGCTCGCGGCCCTCGCCGAAAGCGAGCGCGCCGCCGCGGCCGCCGCGATCGCGCAGCGCCAGGCGGTGACGGCGCTGACCGGGACGGCGCTCTATGTCGGCGTCGGGCTCGCGGTGCTGTTTTCCGGCATCCTCGGCTTCCTGCTGTCGCGCATGATCGCGACCCCGGTCACCGGGCTGACGGGCGTCATGGGCCGGCTGGCCTCGGGCGACAACACGGTCGAGGTTCCCGCCGTCGAGCGCGGCGACGAGATCGGCGAGATGGCGCGCGCGGTGCTGGTGTTCAAGGAAGCCGCCATCGAGAAGATCCGCCTCGAGGCCGAGTCGAGCGAGGCGCGCGCGGCCGCCGAGGGCGAGCGCAGCCGCAACGAGGAGCAGAAGGCCCGCGAGGCGGCCGAGGACCACGCCGTGGTGACGGCGCTGGCGACCGGCCTGTCGGCGCTGGCCTCCGGCGACCTGACCTACCGCATCACCGAGCCGTTCGCGGCCAAGGCGCAGAAGCTCAAGGACGACTTCAACCGCACGGCCGAGCAGCTCCAGGACACGATGGTCACCATCGCCGAGGCGATCGGCAGCATGCGCACCGGCACCGGCGAGATCAGCCAGGCGGCCGACGACCTGTCGCGGCGCACCGAGCAGCAGGCGGCGAGCCTGGAGGAGACGGCGGCGGCGCTCGACCAGATCACCGCGACGGTGAGGAAGACCGCCGACGGCGCGCACCAGGCGTCCGAGGTGACGGGACAGGCGCGCATCGGCGCCGAGAAGTCGGGCGAGGTGGTGCGCCGGGCGGTGACGGCGATGGCGCAGATCGAGAAGTCGTCGCAGCAGATCGGCCAGATCATCGGCGTCATCGACGAGATCGCCTTCCAGACCAACCTTCTGGCGCTCAACGCCGGCGTCGAGGCGGCGCGGGCGGGCGACGCCGGCAAGGGCTTCGCCGTGGTCGCCTCCGAGGTGCGGGCGCTGGCGCAGCGCTCGGCCGAGGCGGCCAAGGAGATCAAGGAGCTGATCTCGACCTCGACCCACCAGGTCGAGGAGGGCGTCGACCTCGTCGGCCAGACCGGCGAGGCGCTGGAGCGGATCGTGGCGCAGGTCGGCGAGATCACCGGGCTGGTGACGGAGATCGCCGCCTCGGCGCGCGAACAGTCGACCGGCCTCGCCGAGGTCAACTCCGCGGTCAACCAGATGGACCAGGTGACGCAGCAGAACGCCGCCATGGTCGAGGAGTCCACCGCCGCCAGCCACAGCCTGGCGCAGGAGGCGGAGGAGCTTGCGCAGCTCGTGGCCAGGTTCCGGCTGGGCCACCAGGCCGAGGCGGCGTCGGCGCCGCGCCGGCCGACCGCGGCAGCCGCCGGCGCCCAGCCGCAGGCGGCGCGCCGCGCCGCGCCCGCGCTCAAGAGCGTGTCCTCCGGCTCGGGACAGGCCGCCGCGCTCATGGCCCAGCAGCCCGGCGACGAGGGCTGGGAGGAGTTCTGAGCGGACGATCCCGGACGCCGTCGCGAGATGACGGCGGCGTCCGCGAACCCGGAGCGGCCGGGGGCCTCTGCGGGCGCATTCTAAACCCGAAATTAACCGCGGCGGCTCCACCTTGGGGCGGCGGGGACCCGGGTGGAAACAGAGGCAACGGCACGCCGGGCTTTGGGGGACGAGGATGGATCAGGAACACAACAGGAGAGCGTCCGATCGCAGGCGCGAGCTGATCGCGTTCACGATCGGCAGGCAGGAATTCTGCGTCGACATCATGTCGGTGCGCGAGATACGCGGCTGGACGCCGGCGACGCCGCTGCCCCATGCCCAGAAGTTCATGCGCGGCGTCATCAACCTGCGCGGCTCGGTGCTGCCGATCATCGACCTGTCGGCCCGGCTCGGCTTCGGCCTGACCACGCCGGAGGCGCGCCACGTCATCATCGTCGTGCGCACCGGCAGCCAGGAGGTCGGCCTGCTGGTCGACGCGGTCTGCGACATATTGAGCGTCACCGACGACATGGTGCAGCCGACGCCCAACGTGGCGAGCGAGGGGGTGCGCTCCTTCGTGCGCGGCATCCTCGCCGTCGAGGGCCGCATGATCGGGATGATCGGGCTGGAGCGCATCCTGCCCGACCAGGAGGCGGAGGCGGCATGACGACTGCTGTCCGTTCCAGGGACGGGCGCGGCCGGGCGCTGGTGGAAGGCGAGTTTCTCTTCACCACCGACGATTTCACCGCCATCGCGCGCATGCTCTACGACGACGCCGGCATCGCGCTGACCGAAAGCAAGGCGTCGCTGGTCTATTCGCGCCTGGCCAAGCGGCTGCGGGCGCTCGGCATCGAGAGCTTCCACGACTACTGCCGGCTGGTGGCGGGCGCGGAGGGCGTGAGCGAGCGCCAGAACATGCTGGCGGCGCTGACCACCAACGTCACGCGCTTCTTCCGCGAGCCGCACCATTTCGAGCATCTGAGGAGCCGGGTCCTGCCGGAGCTGGCGCAGCGCGCCAGGGCGCGCGGGCGCGTGCGCATCTGGTCGGCCGGCTGCTCGACGGGCCAGGAGCCCTATTCCATCGCGCTGACGGTGCTGGAGGCGCTGCCCGAGGCGGCGGGGCTCGACCTGCGCATCCTCGCCACCGACATCGACCCCAACGTGGTGGCGACGGGCCGCGCCGCCGTCTACTCCGACGAGGCGGTGCAGCCGGTGCCGGCGGCCTTGCGCGACCGCTGGATGGTGCGCGTGCGCGACGGCGGCCGCGAGGCCTGGGGCGCGGGCGAGGAGATGCGCCGGCTGGTCGCCTTCCGCGAGCTGAACCTGATGGGCAACTGGCCGATGAAGGGCCGCTTCGACGCCATCTTCTGCCGCAACGTCGTCATCTATTTCGACGAGCCGACCCAGGCGCGGATATGGTCGCGCTTCGCGCCGCTGCTCAATCCGGGCGGGCGGCTCTATGTAGGCCACTCCGAGCGCGTCACCGACATGGACAGGTTCGAGACCGACGGCCTGACCACCTACCGGCTGAAGGGAGGGGCGCGATGAGCACGGTCAGGGTCCTCGTCGTCGACGACAGCGCCACCATGCGCAGCCTGATCTCGGCCGTGCTGCGCCGTGATCCCGAGATCACCGTCGTCGGCCAGGCGGGCGACCCGCTCGAGGCGCGCGAGGCGATCAAGCGGCTCAATCCCGACGTCGTCACGCTCGACGTCGAGATGCCGAACATGAACGGGCTCGCCTTCCTCGAGAAGATCATGCGCCTGCGGCCGATGCCGGTGGTCATGGTCTCGACGCTGACCCATGTCGGCGCCGAGGTGAGCCTGGCCGCGCTCGAGCTCGGCGCGGTCGACTGCGTCGGCAAGCCGGTCGCCGGCATGCCGGCCGAGCAGGCCTTCGCCGACCTGGCGGCCAAGGTGAAGGCGGCCGGCCGCGCCCGCGTGCGCCCGGGAACCGACCGCGCGCCGGACCACGCCGCCGGAGCCCGGTGTCCCGGCGAGTTCCGGCCCGACGGCCGCATCGTCGCCATCGGCTCGTCCACCGGCGGCGTCGAGGCGCTGCTGACGGTGCTGTCGGCCTTCCCGGCCAACTGCCCGCCGACGGTCATCGCCCAGCACATGCCGGGCACGTTCACGAAAAGCTTCGCCGAGCGGCTGAACCGCACCTGCGCGGCCAGCGTCGGCGAGGCCTACGAGGGCGCGCCGCTCGAGGCCGGCCGCATCTGGCTGGCCCCCGGCGGCGAATACCATCTCCAGGTGGCCGGGGCGACGCATCCGCGCTGCCGGCTGGTCGCCGAGCCGCCGGTCAACGGCCATCGCCCCTCGGTCGACGTGCTGTTCGAATCCGTCGCCAGGACGGCCGGCAAGGCCGCGCTCGGCGCCATCCTGACCGGCATGGGTCGCGACGGCGCGCGCGGGCTGCTCGCCATGCGCGAGGCAGGGGCGGCGACCATCGGCCAGAACGAATCCACCTGCGTCGTCTACGGCATGCCCAAGGTCGCGCACGAGATCGGCGCGGTGGAGCGGCAACTGCCGCTCGAGCGCATCGGCGCCGAGATCATCGGCCGGTGCAACCTGGCGAGAGAGGCCGTTTGATGCGCGTCCATGTCGTTCAGGGCGAGCACTACGTGACGGACCATCCCGAGGCGGTGCTGACCACGCTGCTCGGAAGCTGCGTCGCCGCCTGCATCCGCGATCCCGTGGCCGGCCTCGGCGGCATGAACCACTTCCTGCTTCCCGGCGGCCGCTCGCAGGGCGCCGACCGCGAGGCGCAGCGCTACGGCGTGCACGCCATGGAGCTGCTGGTCAACGCGCTGCTGTCGAGCGGCGCGCGCCGCGACCGGCTGGAGGCCAAGCTGTTCGGCGGCGCGCGGCTGATCGACGGGCTGACCGACATCGGCAGCCAGAACGCGGAGTTCGCCATCCGCTTCCTCGCCGCCGAGGGCATCCGCCACGTCGGCGGCAGCCTGCGCGGCGAGCATGGCCGCAAGGTGCAGTTCTGGCCGGTCTCGGGCCGGGCGCGCCAGTCGCTGATGGAGCGCGAGAGCGCGCAGGTGTTCGACGTCGAGCGGCGCATCCGCCCCGTCGCGCCGGCCGAGGTCGGCACGGTCGAGCTGTTCTGAGGCGCGCCGCCGGCCGCGCCTCCTGCGACAAACTGGCAGGGCCCGGCCGCCCTCCTGTTTAACAAAAGGCAAGGAAGCCGCTCCGGCGCGGGTGCAATGTGTCCCGCGGGGTGCCGACGGGCATCAGGGACAACCGGAGTTGCACGAGATGAAGCTTTCTACGAGAACGGGAACGATGCTGACGGGCACGGCCGCGCTGGCGTTGCTGCTTGCCGCCGGGCCGCTCGCGGCGAAGGAGCCGCAGGCGCAGGCCGGCGGGTCGATGGCGACGCCCGCCCAGCTCGGCGTCGAGATAGCCGGCATGGACCCGAACGACCCGATCATGTCGAAGGAGGAGTTCGACCTCGGGACCAAGATCTATTTCGAGCGCTGCGCCGGCTGCCACGGCGTGCTGCGCAAGGGCGCGACCGGCAAGGCGCTGACCACCGACATCACGCGCACGCACGGCTACGAGTATCTGTACGACTTCATCACCTACGGCTCGCCGGCCGGCATGCCCAACTGGGGCACCTCGGGCGAGCTGACCGAGCAGGAGATCGCCACGATGGCGAAATACCTGCTGGTCGAGCCGCCGGCGCCGCCCGAATGGGGCATGCCCGAGATGCGCGCGAGCTGGACGGTGCTCGTCAAGCCGGAGGACCGGCCGAAGGAGAAGATGAACGACATCGACATCGACAACCTGATGTCGGTGACGCTGCGCGACTCCGGCCAGATCGCGCTGATCGACGGCGGCAACTACGAGATCAAGGCCGTCATCGACACCGGCTATGCCGTGCACATCAGCCGCATCTCGGCCTCGGGGCGCTATCTGTTCGTCATCGGCCGCGACGGCCTGGTCAACATGATCGACCTGTGGATGGACCCGCCGGCCAGCGTCGCCCAGATCAAGACCGGCATCGAGGCGCGCTCGGTCGAGACCTCGAAGTTCGCCGGCTACGAGGACAGGTACGCCATCGCCGGCGCCTACTGGCCGCCGCAATACGTCATCATGGACGGCGAGACGCTGGAGCCGCTGAAGATCGTCTCCACCCGCGGCAACGTCTATGACGAGCAGGTCTACCATCCCGAGCCGCGCGTCGCCTCGATCGTGTCGTCGCACTACAACCCGGAGTTCATCGTCAACGTGAAGGAGACGGGCAAGATCCTGTTCGTCGACTACACCGACCTGAAGAACCTGAAGACGGTCGAGGTCGAGGCGGAGCGCTTCCTGCACGATGGCGGCTTCGACAGCACCAAGCGCTACTTCCTCGTGGCCGCCAACCAGCGCGGCAAGATCGCGGTGGTCGACACCAGGGAGGACAAGCTGACGGCGCTGGTCGAGACCGGCGGGCAGATCCCGCATCCGGGACGCGGCGCGAACTTCGTCCACCCGGCCTACGGCCCGGTCTGGGCGACCTCGCATCTGGGCGACGAGTCGGTGGCGCTGATCGGCACCGACCCCGAGGGCAACCCCGACCATGCCTGGAAGATCGTCGACAGCTTCCCGGCGCTCGGCGGCGGCTCGCTGTTCATCAAGACGCACCCGAACTCGAAGCACCTCTATGTCGATGCCACGTTCAACCCCGACGCCGAGATCTCGGCGGCGGTGGCGGTGTTCGACATCGAAAAGATGAGCGGCGATCCCGACCAGGACCCGGAATTCGTCACCCTGCCGATCGTCGAATGGGCGGGCATCGCGGAAGGCCAGCCGCGCGTGGTCCAGCCCGAGTTCAACAAGGAAGGTACCGAGGTCTGGTTCTCGGTGTGGAACGCCAAGGACAAGGAAAGCGCCATCGTCGTGGTCGACGACAAGACGCTGGAGCTGAAGAAGGTCATCAAGGACAAGGGCCTGATCACGCCGACCGGCAAGTTCAACGTCCTCAACACCCAGAAGGACATCTACTGACGGGCCGCGCGACGGGGCGGGCAGCCCGCCCCGTCGTCGCCGCAACGCAGGCGGCGCACCGCTTCCTTCCTTCATGGGGGAAGCGGTGCGCCGTTTTCCTTTCACGCCTTGTGCCGTGAGGGGGGGTGCCGTTTGGGGGGCGCCGTGGGGGTGCCGCGCGCCCCGGGCGGGTTCAGACGGTGCTGTCGTCGATCAGCGGCGTCGGCTTGGCCAGCCGCGCCAGCGACGTCACGTCCCTGAGCCGGATCCTGGCGCCGTCGACCTCGACGCCGTAGGGCTTCAGCGTGTTGAAGGCGCGGGAGAGGTTCTCCGGCGTCATGCCGAGCAGGGAGGCGAGCGTGCGCTTGTCGCAGGGCAGCTCGACGCTGCCGCAGCCGTGCTGCTCGCCGTCCAGCGCCAGCAGGCAGTTGGCCAGCCGCTCCACTGCCGTGCGCAGCTTCAGGTCCTTCTGCTGCTTGACGACCTCGCGGTAGCAGCCGGCAAGCTCCTCGACGATGGCGCGGGCGAAGGCGCCGTCGTTGCGGAAGGCCTCGCGCACGTTCTCGGCCGGGATCAGCAGCAGCTTGGAGCGCTGGCTGGTGCGGCCGCTCTTGAGGTAGACGGCGTCCTTGAGCACGGCGGCCAGGATGAAGGTGCCGAGCGGGCGCACCATCTCCATCACGGTCTCATGGCCGTTCCAGCTCGCGTAGAGCTCGACGCAGCCGTCGAGCACGACATAGAGGAAGTCGGCCGGCTCGCCCTCCTTGATGAGCTCTAGCTGGGCCGGGAATATCTGCAGGTAGGCCGCCTGCATCAGCGACTCGAAGTTCGCCTCGGCCATGCTCTCGAAGAGCGGCAGCGCCCTTACCTCCGGCAGATCGGTCGATCTCATGCCTCGCCTGCTTGATATTTATCAAGATCGGACTTGACGGATTTCCCGTCCACTCCAGTCTTCCGCAAGCTCTCCGCCCGACCTCGCTCGTTCCGTCGCTTGCGCAATTCCCCGCCTGTCCTTGTTTCTCACTTCGCGCCGGATTCCATTGATCCATATCAAGCAAAACCGGCTGCGGCCGGGAAACCCTTGCTCGCGAACGGCCTTTCCCGGCCGCACCGACACGTCGCAAGCAGGGGCAAACCATGCAGTCGCTTCAGGACGTCACCGCCGGGCAACAGACCCGGATGCTCGGCATGAGCACGCTCGCCTTCACGGTGTGCTTCGCCGTGTGGACGATCTTTTCCATCATCGGCATCGCCATCAAGGACGAGCTCGGCCTGTCCGACACCCAGTTCGGCCTGCTGGTCGGCACGCCGATCCTCACCGGCTCGCTGTCGCGCATCTTCCTCGGCATCTGGACCGACCAGTATGGCGGCCGCCTCGTCTACGCGCTGACCATGCTGGCGGCGGCGGCCGCCACCTTCGCGCTGTCCTACGCCACCACCTACGAGACGACGCTCCTCGCCGCGCTCGGCGTCGGCCTCGCCGGCGGCTCGTTCGCCGTCGGCGTCGCCTATGTGTCGAAATGGTATCCCAAGGAGCGCCAGGGCACGGCGCTCGGCATCTTCGGCGTCGGCAATGTCGGCGCCGCCGTCACCAAGTTCATCGCCCCCTTCGTCATGGTCGCCTTCGGCTGGACGGCGGTGGCGCAGGTCTGGGCGGCGGCGCTGGTGGTCATGGCCGTCGTGTTCTGGTTCACGACCGAGGACGATCCGGAGCTGCGGCGCCGCCGCGCCGAGGGCCGCAAGGCCGAAGGCACGCTCATGAAGCTGCAGCCGCTGCGCAACGTCCAGGTCTGGCGCTTCGCGCTCTACTACTTCTTCGTGTTCGGCGCCTTCGTGGCGCTGGCGCTGTGGCTGCCGCGCTATCTCGTCGGCGTCTACGGCCTCGACATCAAGACCGCCGGCATGATCGCGGCCTTCTACTCGATCCCGGCCTCGATCTTCCGCGCCTATGGCGGGCACCTGTCCGACCGCTACGGCGCGCGCACCATCATGTACTGGACCTTCGGCGTCTCGCTGGTGATGACGTTCATGCTGTCCTACCCGGACACCGACTACGTCATCCACGGCATCCACGGCCCGATCACCTTCTCGACCTCGATGGGCCTCGTGCCGTTCATCGTGGCGATCTTCGTGCTCGGCTTCTTCATGAGCCTGGGCAAGGCCGCCGTCTACAAGCACATCCCGGTCTACTACCCCGATCACGTCGGCGCCGTCGGCGGGCTGGTCGGCATGATCGGCGGCCTCGGCGGCTTCGTGCTGCCGATCGTGTTCGGCGCCATGCTCGACCTGACCGGCGTGTGGACGAGCTGCTTCGTGCTGCTGTTCGCCATCGTCGCGGTGTCGATGCTGTGGATGCACGCCTCGGTCCGCGAGATGGAGCGCAAGGCGCTCGCCGCCGTGCCGGGCACGCTGCCGGAGCTGCCGGAGATGCAGCCCGTCCACGGCGCGGCGCAGGAGGGCGCGCTGGCCGCCAGGGGCGTGATCGACACCTGGCACCCGGAGGACCCGGTGTTCTGGGAGAACGAGGGACGGCGCATCGCCAGCCGCAACCTGTGGATCTCGGTGCCGGCGCTGCTGCTCGCCTTCGCGGTGTGGATGGTGTGGAGCGTGGTGGTGGCCAAGCTGCCGTCGATCGGCTTCGCCTACACGACGGACCAGCTCTTCTGGCTGGCGGCGCTGCCGGGCCTGTCGGGCGCGACGCTGCGCATCTTCTATTCCTTCATGGTGCCGATCTTCGGCGGCCGGCTGTGGACCACGCTGACCACCGCCTCGCTGCTGGTGCCGGCCTTCGGCATCGGCTATGCGGTGCAGAACCCCGACACGCCCTATCTCATCTTCCTGGTGCTGGCGCTGCTGTGCGGCCTCGGCGGCGGCAACTTCGCCTCCTCGATGGCCAACATCTCCTTCTTCTTCCCCAAGCGGGAGAAGGGCCACGCGCTCGCGATCAACGCCGGCCTCGGCAATCTCGGCGTGTCGGTCATGCAGTTCGTCATCCCGCTGGTCATCACGGCGGGCGTGTTCGGCGTGCTCGGCGGCGAGCCGCAGACCACCGCCAGCGGCGCGCCGCTGTGGGTGCAGAACGCCGGCTTCATCTGGGTGCCGTTCCTGATCGTCTCGACGGTCGCGGCCTGGTTCGGCATGAACGACATCGCCTCGGCCAGGGCGTCCTTCGCCGAGCAGTCGGTGATCTTCGGCCGCTCGCAGAACTGGATCATGTGCTGGCTCTACACCGGCACCTTCGGCTCGTTCATCGGCTATTCGGCCGGCTTCCCGCTGCTCGCCCAGACCCAGTTCCCGCAGGTCGACGCCCTCAAATACGCCTTCCTCGGGCCGCTGGTCGGCGCGGTGGCGCGGGCCGGCACCGGCTGGATCTCCGACCGCTGGGGCGGCGGCCGCGTCACCTTCTGGACCTTCGTGCTGATGATCGCGGCGGCCGGCGGCGTGCTGTTCTTCCTCGGCATCAAGGACCAGCCGGGCGCGTTCTGGGGCTTCTTCGCCATGTTCATGGTGCTGTTCTTCGCCACCGGCGTCGGCAACGCCTCCACCTTCCAGATGATCCCGGTCATCATGCACAGGGAGATCGGCCGCCTGATGCCGCAGCTGTCGCCGGCCGAGCGCGCGCGCCAGGCGGAGAAGGAGGCGGCGGCCATCATCGGCTTCACCTCGGCGATCGGGGCCTATGGCGGGTTCTTCATCCCCAAGTCCTACGGCACCTCGATCGCCATGACGGGCGGGCCGGAGGCGGCGCTGTGGGCCTTCCTCGCCTTCTACGTGAGCTGCGCCGCCATCACCTGGGCCGTCTACACGCGCCGCGGCGGCCTGCTCCACGACATCGAGACCGCGCGCCGCGGCGCCCGGCTCGACTCCAAGGCAGCCGCATAGACTGGAAGGGAACACCGATGAGCCACCTGATCGACCGCCTGAACTTCCTCGCCCGCAGGAATGTCGGCACCTTCTCCGACGGCCACGGCGTCACCACGTCCGAAAGCCGCGCCTGGGAGGAGGGCTACCGCAAGCGCTGGCAGCACGACAAGATCGTGCGCTCCACCCACGGCGTGAACTGCACCGGCTCGTGCTCGTGGAAGATCTACGTCAAGGGCGGCATCGTCACCTGGGAGACGCAGCAGACCGACTATCCGCGCACGCGGCCGGAGCTGCCCAACCACGAGCCGCGCGGCTGCGCGCGCGGGGCGAGCTACAGCTGGTACATGTACTCGGCCAACCGGGTGAAGTACCCGCTGATCCGCTCGCGGCTGCTGAGGCTGTGGCGCAGGGAACGGGCGACCAAGACGCCGGTCGCGGCCTGGGCGGCGATCCAGGAGGACGCGGCCAAGCGCTCGCAATACGTCAAGGTGCGCGGGCTCGGCGGCTTCGTGCGCGCCGGCTGGGACGAGGTCAACGAGATCGTCGCCGCCGCCAACGCCTACACGGCGCGCAAATGGGGGCCGGACCGGGTGGTCGGCTTCTCGCCGATCCCGGCCATGTCGATGGTCTCCTACGCGGCCGGCTCGCGCTATCTGTCGCTGCTGGGCGGCGTGTGCATGTCGTTCTACGACTGGTACTGCGACCTGCCGCCTTCCTCGCCCATGACCTGGGGCGAGCAGACCGACGTGCCGGAATCGGCCGACTGGTACAATGCCGGCTTCCTGATGCTGTGGGGCTCCAACGTGCCGCAGACGCGCACGCCCGACGCGCATTTCTACAGCGAGGCGCGCTATCGCGGCGCGAAGTCCGTGGTGGTGTCGCCCGACTATTCGGAGGCCGCGAAGTTCGCCGACCTGTGGCTGCACCCCAAGCAGGGCACCGACGCGGCGCTGGCCATGGCCATCGGCCACGTCATCCTGCGCGAGTTCCACCTCGACCGGCAGGTGGCCTATTTCGAGGACTACTGCCGCCGCTACACCGACATGCCGATGCTGGTGCGCCTGGTCGAGAAGGAGGGCAGCTACATCCCCGAGCGGCTGCTGCGCGCCTCGGACCTCGAGGGCGGGCTCGGCGAGGCCAACAATCCCGAGTGGAAGACGGTCGCCGTCGACCGCGCGACGGGCGGACTCGTCGCGCCGCAGGGGTCGATCGGCTTCCGCTGGGGCGAGGAGGGCAAGTGGAACCTCGAGGCGAAGGACGGCAAGGGCCGCGACGTCGACCTCGCCATGACCTTCGTCGCCGAGGGCGACCGCGACACGGTCGCACCCGTCGCCTTCCCCTATTTCGGCAATCGCGAGCACGACCATTTCGAGGGCACCGACCACGACAGCGTGCTGGTGCGCAAGGTGCCGGCGAAGCGGGTGAAGCTCGCCGGCGGCGGGGAGGCGCTGGTCGCCACCGTGTTCGACCTGTTCGTGGCCAATTACGGCCTCGACCGCGGCCTTTCCTGCGCCAACTCGGCGGCGTCCTACGACGAGATGCTGCCCTACACGCCGGCCTGGGCGGAGAAGATCACCGGCGTGCCGCGCGGCGAGATCGTCGCCGTGGCGCGGGCCTTCGCCTCGAACGCGGAGAAGACGAACGGCCGTTCCATGGTCATCCTCGGCGCGGGGCTGAACCACTGGTACCACATGGACATGAACTACCGCGGCATCATCAACATGCTGGTGATGTGCGGCTGCGTCGGCCAGTCGGGCGGCGGCTGGAGCCACTATGTCGGGCAGGAGAAGCTGAGGCCGCAGACCGGCTGGACCGCGCTCGCCTTCGCGCTCGACTGGAACCGCCCGCCCCGGCACATGAACTCGACCTCCTTCTTCTACGCCCACACCGACCAGTGGCGCTACGAGACGCTGAAGGTGGACGAGATCCTGTCGCCGACGGCGCCGGAAGGGCCGTGGGACGGCGCGCTGATCGACTACAACATCCGCGCCGAGCGCATGGGCTGGCTGCCTTCGGCGCCGCAGCTCCAGGCCAACCCGCTCGACATCGCGGCCGCGGCCGCCGAGGCCGGCCTGGAGGCCAAGGACTATGTGGCGCGGGAGCTGAAGACGGGGAGCCTGCGCCTTTCCTGCGAGGACCCCGACCACGAGGCCAACTGGCCGCGCAACCTGTTCGTCTGGCGCTCCAACCTGCTCGGCTCCTCGGGCAAGGGCCACGAATATTTCCTGAAGCATCTGCTCGGCACCTCGCACGGCGTGCTCGGCCGCGACCTCGGCGAGGAGGGCAGGCAGCGCGCCCGGGAGGCGGTCTGGCACGACGCCGCGCCGGAAGGAAAGCTCGACCTTCTGGTGACGCTCGACTTCCGCATGTCCACCACCTGCGTCTATTCCGACATCGTGCTGCCGACGGCGACCTGGTACGAGAAGAACGACCTGAACACCTCGGACATGCACCCCTTCATCCATCCGCTGTCGAGCGCGGCCGACCCGGCCTGGGAGTCGCGCAGCGACTGGGACATCTTCAAGGGCATCGCAAAGGCGTTCTCCCGCGTCGCGCCGGAGGTGCTGGGGGTCGAGAAGGACACGGTGCTGGTGCCGATCCTGCACGACACGCCGGGCGAGCTGGCGCAGCCCCTCGACGTGAAGGACTGGAAGAAGGGCGAGACCGAGCCCGTGCCCGGCAGGACCATGCCGGCCGTCGCCGTGGTCGAGCGCGACTATCCCAACCTCTACCGCCGCTACACCGCGCTCGGGCCGCTGATGGACAGGCTGGGCAATGGCGGCAAGGGCATCTCGTGGAACACCGAGCACGAGGTCGACCTGCTCGGCCGCCTCAACGGCACCGTCGGCGAGGACGGGCCGACCAGGGGGCGGCCGCGCATCGACACCGACATCGACGCCACCGAGGTGATCCTGTCGCTGGCGCCGGAGACCAACGGCGAGGTGGCGGTCAAGGCGTGGGCGGCGCTGTCGAAGGCGACGGGGCGCGACCACACCCACCTCGCCATTCCCAAGGAGGACGAGAAGATCCGCTTCCGCGACGTCGTCGCCCAGCCGCGCAAGATCATCTCGTCGCCGACCTGGTCGGGGCTGGAATCGGAGAAGGTCTGCTACAATGCCGGCTACACCAACGTCCACGAGCTGATCCCCTGGCGCACGCTTTCCGGCCGCCAGCAGCTCTATCAGGACCATCTGTGGATGCGCGCCTTCGGCGAGGGCTTCTGCGTCTACCGTCCGCCCATCGACACCAAGTCGATCAACCCGACGATCCGGGAAAAGGCTGGGACGAGCCCGCACGTGGTGCTGAACTTCATCACCCCGCACCAGAAATGGGGCATCCACTCGACCTATTCCGACAATCTCCTGATGCTGACGCTCAACCGCGGCGGCCCGGTGGTGTGGCTCTCGGAGGTCGACGCGCGCAAGGCGGGGATCTGCGACAACGACTGGGTCGAGGTCTACAACGTCAACGGCGCCATCGTGGCGCGCGCGGTCGTCTCCCAGCGCATGAAGGAAGGCACGATCTTCATGTACCACGCGCAGGAGAAGATCGTGAACACGCCGGGCTCGCAGGTGACCGGCCAGCGCGGCGGCATCCACAATTCGGTGACGCGCGCCATCACCAAGCCCACCCACATGATCGGCGGCTACGCCCAGCAGTCCTACGGCTTCAACTATTACGGCACGGTCGGCTCCAATCGCGACGAGTTCGTCGTCGTGCGCCGGCTCGAGCGCGTGGACTGGATGGAGGAGCCGCTCGCCGAGAGAGGCCAGACCGCGAAGGAGACGGCACGATGAAGGTTCGCGCGCAGATCGGCATGGTGCTCAATCTCGACAAGTGCATCGGCTGCCACACCTGTTCCGTCACCTGCAAGAACGTGTGGACCAACCGCGAGGGCGTCGAGTACGCCTGGTTCAACAATGTCGAGACCAAGCCCGGCGTCGGCTATCCCCGCGAGTGGGAGAACCAGAAGAAGTGGAACGGCGGCTGGGTGCGCAGGAAGGACGGCAAGATCGAGCCGAAGATGGGCCCGAAATGGCGCATCCTCGCCAACATCTTCGCCAATCCCGACCTGCCGGAGATCGACGACTATTACGAGCCGTTCGACTTCGACTACGGCCATCTCCAGACGGCCAAGGAAAGCCGCACCATGCCCACGGCAAGGCCGCGCTCGCTGGTCTCGGGCGAGCGCATGGAGAAGATCGAGGCCGGGCCGAACTGGGAGGAGATCCTGGGCGGCGAGTTCTCCAAGCGCTCGGCCGACGTCAATTTCGACGGCGTCGAGAAGGAGATCTACGGCCAGTTCGAGAACACCTTCATGATGTACCTGCCGCGGCTGTGCGAGCACTGCCTCAACCCGGCCTGCGTGGCGGCGTGCCCGTCGGGCGCGATCTACAAGCGCGAGGACGACGGCATCGTCCTGATCGACCAGGAGAAGTGCCGCGGCTGGCGCATGTGCGTGTCGGGCTGCCCCTACAAGAAGATCTACTACAACTGGTCGTCGGGGAAGTCGGAGAAGTGCGTGTTCTGCTATCCGCGCATCGAGGCCGGCCAGCCCACGGTCTGCTCCGAGACCTGCGTCGGGCGCATCCGCTATCTCGGCGTCGTGCTCTACGACGCCGACCGCATCGCCGAGGCCGCCGCCGTGCCGCATGAGGGCGACCTCTACGAGGCGCAGCTCGGCATCTTCCTCGATCCCAACGACCCGGCCGTGATCGCGCAGGCCCAGCGTGACGGCGTGCCGGACGCCTGGCTGGAGGCGGCCGCGCGCTCGCCGGTGTGGAAGATGGCGTTCGAATGGAAGATCGCCTTCCCGCTGCATCCCGAGTACCGCACGCTGCCGATGGTCTGGTACGTGCCGCCGCTGTCGCCGGTGCAGTCGGCGGCAGAGGCCGGCCACATCGCGCTCGACGGCGCGATGCCGGACGTGCGCTCGCTGCGCATCCCGGTGCGCTACCTCGCCAATCTGCTCACCGGCGGCAAGGAGGAGCCGGTGGTCTCGGCGCTGGAGCGCATGCTCGCCATGCGCGCCTACATGCGGTCGAAGACCGTCGACGGCGTCGTCGACGAGGCCGTGGCCGAAAAGGTCGGCATGAGCGGGGCGACGATCGAGGAGATGTACCACGTGATGGCCATCGCCAACTACGAGGACCGCTTCGTCATCCCCACCAGCCACCGCGAGATCGGCGAGGACGCCTACGACGTGCGCGGCTCCTGCGGCTTCTCCTTCGGCAACGGCTGCTCGGGCGGCACCTCGGAGGCCGACCTGTTCGGGGCGAAGCGGAGGAAGATCGTCCAGACCCCCACCGACATCTTCAGGGAGCCGGCCGAATGAACGTCGTCCTCAAGATCGCCTCGCTGCTCCTGTCCTATCCGACGCAGGAGCTGAAGGAGGCCGCGCCCGCCATCAGGGCGGCGCTCGCCGGTGCCGCGCCCGACGCCCGCGTGCGCGAGCGGCTGGAAAGGCTGGCGGACGACATCGCCCGCCTCGACCTCTACGACGCGCAGGAACGCTACGTGCACCTGTTCGACCGCACGCGCTCGCTGTCGCTGCACCTGTTCGAGCACGTCCACGGCGAGGGCCGCGACCGCGGCCAGGCCATGGTCGACCTGATGGAGATGTACGAGAAGGCCGGCTTCGAGATCGACGCCAGGGAGCTGCCGGACTACCTGCCGCTGTTCCTCGAATTCCTGTCGATGCTGCCGCCGGCCGAGGCGCGCGACCTGCTCGGCCAGACCGCGCACATCGTGTCGGCGCTGAAGGAGCGGCTGACGAAGCGCAAGTCCGTCTATGCCGGCGCGTTCGCGGCGGTGGAGGCGCTGGCGCACGGCAGGCCGGACGGCGCGCTGCTGCGCACGCTGCTCGACGCGCCGGAGGACGACCCCGACGACCTGGAGGCGCTCGACCGGCTCTGGCAGGAGGAGGCCGTCACCTTCGGCGGCAACGCCGGCGACAACGCCTGCGGCCCCGACCGCCTGCGCACGCGCCTGCGCGCCGCCTCGCGCGATGCCGGGCGCGACGCCGCGCCGCAAACCGAACCGCCCGCAGCCTGAAGGAGGGTTCCTCCATGCATGCCTATCTCAACACGCTCGTCTTCGGCATCTATCCCTATATCGCGCTCGCCGTGCTCGCGCTCGGCTCGATCCTGCGCTACGACCGCGAACCCTATACGTGGCGGTCGGGCTCCAGCCAGCTCCTGCGCCGGCGGCAGCTCGTCTGGGGCTCGGTGCTGTTCCATGTCGGGGTGCTCGTCATCTTCGTCGGCCACCTCGTCGGCCTCCTGACGCCGATCGCCGTCTTCGACGCGCTCGGCATCAGCCACGGCGCCAAGCAGGTGCTGGCGATCGTCGCCGGCGGCATCGCCGGGGTCATGGCCATCGTCGGCGCGACCATGCTGATCCACCGCCGCCTGCTCGACCCGCGCGTGCGCGCCGCCTCGAGCTTCTCCGACACCGCCATCATCGTCCTTCTGTGGCTCCAGCTTGCGCTCGGCCTCGCCACCATCCCCGCCTCGATGCAGCATCTCGACGGCCACGAGATGGTGAAGTTCATGAACTGGGCGCAGGGCATCTTCACCTTCGACCCGAACGCGGCGGGCTACATCGTCGACGTGGCGCCGGTGTTCCGCGCGCATCTGTTCCTCGGCCTGACCATCCTGCTGGTGTTTCCCTTCACGCGGCTCGTCCACATGCTGAGCGCGCCGGTGCGCTATCTGTGGCGGCCCGGCTATCAGGTGGTGCGCCGCAGGGAGCCGCGCGCGGCGCGCGTGCGGCTGCCGGCGGAATAGCGGCGGGGAGGGACGGCGCGATGGCCACGGTCTATCAGGCGCGCATGCCGGGCGGCGAGGAGGGCTACAGCCGCTATCGCGAGCCCGACACCACGGTGCCGCCCAGGGCGCGGCCGGTGCTGGCGGCGATCTCGGTCAACGGCCGGCCCGTGCCGGAGGCGGACATCCTCGCCGAGGCGCAGCACCACCCGGCCGCGACCCCCGGCGCGGCGCTGACGGCGGCGGCGCGGGCGCTCGTGGTGCGCGAGCTGCTGCGCCAGGAAGTGGCGCGGCTCGGCATCGCGGCCGAGCCGCTGGCGGACGGGGCCGGCCGCCGCGAGACGGCGGAGGACGCGGCGATCCGCGTCCTGCTGGAACGGGAGCTGCGCGTGCCCGAGGCCGGCGAGGCCGAGTGCCGGCGCTTCCACGCCAACAACCGGGCGCGGTTCGGCGGGCCGCAGGTCGCCTTCGAGGCGGTGGCCGACGACGTGGCGGCGTGGCTTTCGGCGGCGAGCTGGTCGCGGGCGGCGGCGCAGTATGTCGCCGTGCTGGCCGGGCGGGCCGAGATCCGCGGCATCGACATCGGCGCCGCCGAAGGGCCGCTGGTGCGCTGAGGAGGCGCCGGCCGGCCCGGCGAAAGACGCGGATGCTGTCCGACCTTCTCGATCACAACGAACGCTGGGCGAGCGCGCGGCTGCGCGAGGACCCGGACTATTTCCGCCGGCTCGCTGCCGTGCAGCGGCCCGACTATCTGTGGATCGGCTGTTCCGACAGCCGCGTGCCGGCCAACGTCATCACCGGGCTGAAGCCCGGCGAGGTGTTCGTCCACCGCAACATCGGCAACCTCGTCCACCGCGGCGACGTCAATCTTCTGTCGGTGCTGGAATTTGCCATCGGCACGCTTTGCGTGCAGCATATCATCGTGTGCGGCCATCACGGCTGCGGCGGCGTGCGCGCGGCCATGGAGGGCGGCGGCTACGGCGTGATCGACAACTGGCTGCAGCCGGTGCGCGACGTGGCCGAGGCGTTCGCCGCCGAGCTCGCCGGCATCGACGACGCGCAGGCGCGGCTCGACCGGCTGTGCGAGCTGAGCATCGCGGCGCAGGTCAGGAGCCTGTCGCGCATGCCGGTGGTGCGGTGGGCGTGGAAGAGCGGCCGAAGGCTGGCGATCCACGGCTGGGTCTACGGCCTGGGCGACGGAAGGCTGCGCGATCTCGGCTGCGGCCACTGCCACGCGGCGGGCGACGCCGCGGCCGCGCCGGGAAGGAACGGGACCGGGCCAAGCGAGGCCGGGACGAGAAAGACGAGGACACCGGCATGACCACTGCCTTTCCCCTGCTTGCCGCCGTGCGCTACGGCAAGGACGACGCCATCGACGCGCTGCTGGAGGCCGTGGTGCGCGACCTCCAGGCCCGGGGCGCGCGCGTGGCCGGCTACGTCCAGCGTGAGAGCGACACCGGCGCGGGCTGCTGCCCCACCACGCATCTGGAGGACGTGACAAGCGGCGTCCGCCACGTCATCTCGCAGCCGCTGGGGGCCGGGGCCAAGGGCTGCCGGCTCGACCCGCAGGCGCTGGCGGCGCTGTGCGGCGAGCTTCAGGCGCGGCTCGCCGGCGTCGACCTTCTGGTGCTCAACCGCTTCGGCAAGGGCGAATCGCAGGGCCATGGCTTCCGCGTGGCGATCGAGCGGGCGATGCTCGACGGCGTGCCGGTCCTGACCGCGGTTCACGACACCTACCTGCCGGCCTGGCTCGACTTCGCCGGCGACTATGCGGCGAGCCTTGCGCCCTCGCGCGCCGAGGTCGACGCCTGGGCGCGGGCGGCGCTGCGCCGCACCGAGGAGCCGGCGTGATGTGCGAGGCGTGCGACGCGGCGGCGCAGGCGCAAGGCGGCGCGCTGCTGCCGTTCGAGACGGCGCTGGCGCGGGCGCTGGAGATCGCCCTTCCGGTCGAAGGGATCGAGACGGTGGCGCTGGAGGACGCGGCCGGCCGCGTGCTGGCCGAGCCGGCGCTCGCGCCGCTGCCGCTGCCGCCCTTCGACAACTCGGCGATGGACGGCTACGCGGTGCGGCTCGCCGACCTTGCCGGCGAAGGGCCGTGGCGGCTGCCGCTCGCGCGGCGCATCGCGGCCGGCGACGCGGGAGGCGGCGCGCTGCCCTCGCCCGGCGCGGCGCGCATCCTGACCGGCGCGCCGCTGCCGCAGGGCGCGGACGCCGTCGTCATGCAGGAGGAGACGGCGGTCGAGGCCGGGCCGGGCGGCGAGGCGGCGGTCGTGCGGCGGCGGCCCCGCTTGGGCGAGAACATCCGCCGCGCCGGCGAGGACCTGCCGGCGGGCAGCGCGATCCTGCAACCCGGCGTGGCGATCGGCGCGCGCGAGGCCGCCGCGCTCGCCGCCGTGGGCGCGGGCCGCGTCGCCGTGCGCCGCCGGCTGCGCGTCGCCTTCTTCTGCACCGGCTCGGAGCTGCGCCAGCCCGGCGAGCCGCTGGCGCCCGGCCAGATATGGAACTCCAACCGCTTCCAGCTTCGCGCCGCGCTCGCCCTGCCATGGATCGAGGCGGCCGATCTCGGCGCGGTGCCGGACGAGCCGGAGCGGCTGCGCCGCGCGCTGGCGCAGGCCGCCGCGCAGGCCGATCTCGTCGTCTCGACCGGCGGCGTCTCGGTCGGCGAGGAGGACCACATGCCGCGCCTGCTCGCCGAGGCGGGCGGCAAGGCGCAGGTGATGCGCGTGGCGATGAAGCCCGGCAAGCCGCTCACCGTCGGCACGCTCGGCGCGGCCGTCTATCTCGGCCTGCCGGGCAACCCGGTCTCCGCCTTCGTGGCGTGGCAGCTCGTGGGCGCCGCGGTCGCGGCCCGGCGCGCCGGCATCGTCCGCCCGCCGTCGCTGTTCACAACCGTGCGCGCCTCGGCGGCGCAGGCGCGGCGGCCGGGGCGCACCGAGTTCAGGCCGGCGCGCTTCGTCGGAGCGCCGTCGTGGAACGAGCCGGAGGTCGAGCTTCTCGCCCCGTCCTTTTCCGCCCGGATCGCGCTGCTGGCCGCCGCCGACGGGCTCGTGGTCATCGAGGCGCGGGCGACGGGCGTCGAGAAGGGCGAGCGCCTGCGCTTCCTGCCGTTCTGAGGCTCGGCGGCGGCTCTGAGGCTCGGCGGCGGCCCGGCGGGGATGGCGCGGCGCGGGGCCCGCACCTATCTGGGAGGAAGGCGGGTTTTCCTGGCGCGAGGGACGGCATCATGAGGAAGACGGTTGCGGCGGCGGCGATGATCGCGGCGACGCTGGCGGGCGCCGGCCATGCGGCCGAGCACGAGATCCGCATGCTGGGCGAAGGCCCCGAGGCGGCCATGGTGTTCGAGCCCGACTTCATCCACGCCGCGCCCGGCGACACCATCCGCTTCGTCGTCGTCGACGGCTACCACAATGCCGAGTCGATCCGCGGCATGTTCCCCGACGGCGCCGCAGCGTTCAAGGGCGACATCGGCAAGGACGTCGCCGTGACGCTGACCCGGGAGGGCGTCTACCTCGTCAAGTGCAAGTCGCACTATGCCGTGGGCATGGTGGCGCTGGTGGTGGTGGGCGCCCTGCCCGACCGGGAGACGCTGGCGCGGGCCGTCGCCGGCCCGCACCCGGCGAAAGCCAGGGCGGCGCTCGCCGGGATCCTCGCCTCCATCCCGGAAAAATGAGGGCCGGAAAGATGAAGGGCCGGCGCGACGGCCGGCCCCCGGGAATGACAGGACGGGAACGGCGGGGCGGCGTCAGTGCGCCGCCGGAGCCGGCCGGGGCGCCGCCGGCGCGTCGTCGTCCTCCTCGCGCGCCAGTTCCTTCGTGGCGATGAAGGTGTAGAACATCGGCACCACGAACAGCGTGAACATGGTGCCGATGATGACGCCGGTGAAGATGACGAGGCCCATCGAGTAGCGCGCGGCCGCGCCCGCGCCCGAGGCGACGATGAGCGGCACGACGCCGAGCGACATCGCCGCCGTCGTCATCAGGATCGGCCGCAGGCGCACCTTGGCCGAGGCGACGATGGCCTCGAAGCGGTCGAGGCCGTGCTCCTCGCGCTGCTGGTTGGCGAACTCCACCATCAGGATGCCGTGCTTGGTGATGAGGCCGATCAGGGTGATCAGCCCGACCTGGGTGTAGATGTTGAGCGTGCCGAGGCCGAGATTGAGCGGCACGATGGCGCCGAAGATCGACAGCGGCACCGACATCATGATGATGAGCGGGTCGCGGAAGCTCTCGAACTGGGCGGCGAGCACCAGATAGATGACGATCACGGCGAGCGCGAAGGCGATCATGATCGTGCTGCCCTGCTCGACCTCCAGCCGCGACTGGCCGGAATAGTCGATGAAGAAGCCGTCGGGCAGAAGCGGCCGCGCGATCTGCTCGATGGTGGCCAGCCCGTCGCCGGTGGTCACGCCCGGCATCGGCAGCGCCGAGATCGTGGCCGAGTTCAACTGGCTGAACTGGTGGATGGCCGTCGGCGCGACGCCGGTGGAGATGGTGGTGACCGCCGACAGCGGCACCATCTGGCCGGTGGCGCTGCGCACGAAGAAGTCGCCCAGCCGTTCGGGGTTCTCGCGATATTCCTGCGGCACCTGGAGGATGATGTCGTAGCTGTTGGAGTCGCGGTCGAACTGGGCGACGGCGCCGCCGCCGACGAGAAGGCTCAGCGTCGCGCCGATGTCGCGCACCGGCAGGTTCAGCGCCGCGGCGCGGTCGCGGTCGATGGTGATGCGCACCTCCTGGGCGTTGTAGGCCAGCGAGTTCTGCACGACGATGAAGCGGCCGGTGGCCTGCGCCTTCTGGCGGATCTCCTCGGCCACCTCGAAGACGCGGCTCGATTCGCCGGTCGACTGGATCACGATCGAGATCGGCAGGCCGCCGCCGGCGCCCGGCAGCGAGGGCGGCGCGAACACCAGCGCCTCGACGCCGGCCACCTTGGACAGGCGCGCCTGGATGTCCTGCTGGATCTCCTTTTGCGAGCGGTCGCGCTCGGCCCAGTCCTTGAACGCCCACAGCATGAAGCCGGAATTGGTCTGGCCGCCGAAGCCGATGACAGAGAAGTTGGCGTCGAGCTCGGGCAGGTCTTTCGTCAGCTCGCGCATCTGCTCGGCATAGGCGTTGGTGTAGTCGGTGGTGGCGTAGGAGGGCGCGTTAATGAGCGCGAACAGCGCGCCCTCGTCCTCCTCCGGCGCCAGCTCGCTCGACGTCTTCATGAACAGGAAGCCGGTGAGCGCCACCAGCACGATGACGATCATCAGCGTCACCTGCCGGTAGTTGAGCGAGCCGGCGACGAGGCGCTCGTAGCGGGCCGAGACACGGTCGAAGGTGTTGTCCACCGCCTGCTGGAAGCGGCTGTGGCCGCCGCGCTTGAGCAGCCTGGCCGACATCATCGGCGTGATCGTCAGCGCCACGATGCCGGAGATGATGACCGCGCCGGCCAGCGTCATGGCGAACTCGCGGAACAGCGCGCCCGTCAGGCCGCCGGTGAAGGCGAGCGGGGCGAACACGGCGGCGAGCGTGATGGTCATCGCCACCACCGGGCCGGTGATCTCCTTCATGCCGGTGAAGGCGGCCTGGCGCGGCGAAAGCCCTTCCTCGATGTGGCGGTGGATGTTCTCCACCACCACGATGGCGTCGTCCACCACGAGGCCGATGGCGAGCACCATGGCCAGCAGCGACAGGAGGTTGATCGAGTAGCCGAGCACGAACAGCACGAAGCACACGCCGATCAGCGACAGCGGGATGGTGACGATCGGCATCAGCACCGAGCGGAACGAGCCGAGGAACAGCAGGATGATGACGATGACGATGGCGACCGCCTCGGCGATGGTCTTGAACACCTCCTCGATCGAGGCGCTGATCGACTCGGTGGCGTCGTACATCATCGTGATCGTCATGCCGTCGGGCAGGCTGTTCTGGATCGCCGGCAATTCGTCGAGAACCGCCGAGGCGGTGTCGAGCGGGTTGGCCGAGGGCGTCGGGAACACGCCGATGAAGGTGCCGGGCTGGCCGTTGAAGGTCACGACCATGTCGGTGCTTTCGGCGGCCAGCTCCACCCGCGCCACGTCGCCCAGCCGCACCACCTCGTCGCCGGTCGCCTTCAGCGGCAGGCCGGCGAAGGCCTCCGGCGTCTGGAGCGTCGATTCCATGGTGACGGGATAGGTGACGTATTCGTTGCGCGTCTTGCCGGGCGCGGCGAGGAAGTTGGACGAGTTGATCGCCGCCAGCACCTCCGACGCCGTCATCCCGCGCGCGGCGAGCCGCACGGGGTCGACCCACACGCGCATCGAATAGTTGGCCGCGCCCATGATCTCGACCTGGGCGACGCCGGGGATGGTCGACATGCGCGGGCGGATGACGCGCTCGATATATTCGGTGACCTGCTCGGCGCTCATGTTCGGGTTCTGCAGCGCCAGATACATGGTGGCGAACTGCATGCCCGTGCCCTTGGCGATGGTCGGGTCCTCGGCGTCGGCGGGAAGCTGGCTGCGCACCTGCTGCACCTTGGAGATCACCTCCGTCAGCGCCGCGTCGGGGTCGGAGCCGAGCCGCATCTGCACCGTCACGACGCTCGCCGAGGGGCGGCTCTGCGAGGAGACGTAGTCGACGTTCTCGGTCGTGGAGACCGCGGCCGAGATCGGCGCGGTGATGAAGCCCTGGATCAGGTCGGCGCTGGCGCCCGGATAGACCGTGGTGATGGTGATGACCGTCTCCTCGACCTCCGGGTACTGGCGCACCTGGAGGTTGAACAGGCCCTGGAAGCCGAGCAGCAGGATCAGGAAGGCCAGCACGGTGGAAAGAACCGGCCGGCGGATGAAGATCGCGGAGAAGCTCATTGCGCGGTCGCCTCCTGCCCCATGGCCGTGGCCGGGTCCACGGTGTTGTCGATGGCCACGGGCGTGCCGTTGGACAGCCGGTTCTGGCCGGCCGTGACCACGACGTCGCCGGCGGCGAGGCCCGAGACGATCTCGACGTTGGCGCCGGAGCGCCGGCCGACGCCGACAAAGACCTGGCGAGCCTCCAGTGCCTCGCCGTCGCCTTCCTTCGGGCGCGCGGCATAGACGTAGTCGCCGTAGAGGCTGGTGACGAGCGCGGTCTGCGGCAGGGCGATGACGTCATCCTCCTGCGGCAGCTCGACATTGATGCGCACGAACTGGCCGGGGGTGAGCCTGCCTTCCGGGTTGTCGATGGCGGCGCGCACCGAGACGAGCCGGCTCGAGGGGTCGACCTTGGGGTCGATGCCGGTGATCTCGCCGGCAAAGACGGTGTCGTCGCCGTCGACGGTGAGCCGCACCTTCTGGCCGATGCGCAGCTGGCCGAGCCGCTGCTCGGGCACGGTGAAGTCGGCGCGCATGGTGTCGAGGTTCTGGAGCGTGACCACCGCGACGCCGGGCGACAGGTACTGGCCCTCGTCGACGCGCGGGATGCCGAGCGTGCCGGCGAAGGGGGCGCGAAGCTGCTTCTGCTGCAGCACGGCCTCCAGCTTCTGCACCTGGGCGGCAGAGGCGGCGGCGGCCGCCTCGGCGGCCTGGAGCGAGACGGCCGAGCCGACGCCGCGGTCGCGCAGCTCGAGCGCGCGCTCCAGCGCCTGCCTGTCGAGCGCGGCCTGCGCGCGCGTGGCCACCAGGTCCGCCTGCTGCACGGCGTCGTCCATCTGCAGCAGCACCTCGTTCTCCTCGACGCGGTCGTTGGCCGAGAAGCGCAGCTCCTTGACGATGCCGGTGGTCTCGACCGTCAGGTCGACGCCGCGGCTGGCGCCGACCGTGCCGATGGCGTCGATCACCGGCGTCCAGCTCCGCGGCTCGACGGTCACGGTCGAGACGGTGACGGTCTGCGCCGGCATGTTGGCGAAGAAATCCTCGATGGCCTTGTCGCGGAACAGGTTGAAGCCGACCAGGCCGCCTGCGAGCAGCGCAAGCAGGACGATGGCGATGAAGAAACGTTTGATCATGTCAGGGGCGCTCGCTGGTTTCTTCCAGAAAGGAGAAAGCGGCCTTGCTGGTTCCGTCGACCGGGGCGATGGCGCGATCGGGCTTGCAGGGCATGTCGCGCTTAGTGTACCGTCTGGACGGTCAAGTCAAGAGAAAAGCGGTTTCGATGTCCGGGCGCCGGTCCAAGACAAGGCAGAAGATTCTGGAAGCCGCAGCCGAGATTTCGCGCGAATCCGGCCCCGGGAATCTGTCGCTCGAGGCCGTCGCCGCCAGGGCCGGCGTGTCGAAGGGCGGCCTGCTCTACCATTTCCCGTCCAAGACGGCGCTGCTCAAGGCCGTGGTCGAATCCTTCGTCATCTCCTTCGACGAGGAGCTTGCCCGGCGCAAGGAGGCGAAGGCCGGCGGCGCCGATGCCATGCTGGCGGCCTATCTCGAGCTGTTCGTCGAGGACCACGACTGCCGCCGTCCGCCGCCTTCCGGGCTGCTCGCGGCGCTGTCGCAGGACCCCGATTTCCTCGCCCCGGTGCGCAAGCACAACCGCGCGCTTCTCGACCGGATGCGGCAGACGGCGAGCGACCCCGCGATGGCGCTCGTCGTCTATCTCGCCATCCAGGGCATGCGCGGCATGAACCTGCTCGGCCTCGACGTCATGAGCGACGAGGAGTTCACCGAGGCGGTGGACAAGCTGAAGGCCATCGTCGGCGTCGCCTGAGCATTCCGCGCTTGCCGTCGCGTGCCCGATGGCGCAATCAGGCGTTCCATCCATCTCGACCAAGCGGAACCGGACCCATGACCAGCCACCACCTCGTCCCCAGCGCAACCATCGACCCGGCGAAGCTCGACCGGCTGGCCGAGGTGGCCGTCCGCGTCGGGCTCAACCTCCAGCCGGGGCAGGACCTGCTGCTCACCGCGCCGGTGGCGGCGCTGCCGCTGGTGCGCCGCATCGCCGAGCATGCCTACCGGGCCGGGGCGGGGCTGGTGACGCCCTTCCTCGCCGACGAGGAGGTGGCGCTCGCGCGCTGCCGCCACGCGCCGGACGCCAGCTTCGACCGCGCCGCCGGCTGGCTCTACGAGGGCATGGCCAGGGCGTTCTCGCAGAACACGGCGCGGCTGGCCATCGTCGGCGACAACCCGATGCTGCTGTCGGGCGAGGACCCGCAAAAGGTGGCGCGGGCCAACAAGGCCAACTCGCTCGCCTACAAGCCGGCGCTGGAGAAGATCGCCGGCTTCGACATCAACTGGAACATCGTCGCCTATCCGGGCGCGTCGTGGGCGCGGCAGGTGTTCCCGGACGACGCCGAGGCGGCGGCGGTCGGCAAGCTGGCCGAGGCGATCTTCTCCGCCTCGCGCCTCGACGGCAACGATCCCGTCGCGGCGTGGGCCGATCACAACAGGGCGCTCGCCGTGCGCCGCGACTGGCTGAACGGCGAACGTTTCTCGGCGCTGCGCTTCACCGGCCCCGGCACGGACCTCACGGTGGGTCTCGCCGACGGCCACGAATGGCAGGGCGGCGCCTCGACGGCGAAGAACGGCGTCGTCTGCAACGCCAACATCCCGACCGAGGAGGTGTTCACCACGCCGCACGCGCTGCGCGTCGAGGGTCATGTCTCCAGCACCAAGCCGCTCTCCTACCAGGGCACGCTGATCGACGGCATCGCCGTGCGCTTCGAGGCCGGCCGCATCGTCGAGGCCCGCGCCGCGCGCGGCGAGGAGGTGCTCGCCAAGGTGCTCGACACCGACGAGGGCGCGCGCCGGCTGGGCGAGGTGGCGCTGGTGCCGCACTCCTCGCCGATCTCGAAAAGCGGCATCCTGTTCTACAACACGCTGTTCGACGAGAACGCCTCCTGCCACATCGCGCTCGGCCAGTGCTACGCCAAGTGCTTCGTCGGCGGCGACAGGCTCGCGCCCGACCGGATCGCGGCGCAGGGCGGCAATTCGAGCCTGATCCACATCGACTGGATGATCGGCTCCGGCGAGATCGACATCGACGGCGTCAGGCCCGACGGCAGCCGCGTGCCGGTGTTCCGCAAGGGCGAGTGGACCTGAGCCGGCCTGCTCCGCGCAAATGCCGAAAAGGGGGCTTTCGCCTCCTTTTTTCATGCCCGCTCTCAGGCCCGGCCGTAGCCGCCGGCGGTGGGGGTGATGACCGTCACCGCCTCGCCGGCCTGAAGCGTGGTCTGGTCGCAGCCCTTCAGCACCTCGATGCTGCCGTCGAGGCGGCGCACCTCGGTGCGGCCGCACTCGCCGTCGCCGCCGCCGGCCACGCCGCGCGGGCGCACGCTGCGGTGGGACGACAGGATGGCGCAGTCCATCTTCTCGCGGAAGCGCAGGGTGCGCGTGGTGCCGTCGCCGGCGGGGAACGCGCCCTTGCCGCCGGAGCCGGGCCTGAGCCCGAAATTCTCGACCACGACGGGGAAGCGCATTTCGAGGATTTCCGGGTCGGTCAGGCGCGAGTTGGTCATGTGGACATGCACGCCCGACGTGCCGGAAAAGCCCGAGCCGTCGTTCATGCGCCCGGCCGGCGAGCCGGAGCAGATCGTCTCGTAATACTGGTACTCGTCGTTGCCGAAGGTCAGGTTGTTCATGGTGCCCTGGCTGTTGGCGATCGCCCCCAGGGCGCCGAAGATGGCGTTGGTGACGTGCTGCGAGGTCTCGACATTGCCGGCGACCACGGCCCGCGGATAGGCGGGCTTCAGCATCGAGCCCTCGGGGATGACGATGCGGATCGGCCTCAGGCACCCGGCGTTCATCGGGATCGGCGCCTCGACCATGACGCGGAAGCAGTAGAGCACGGCCGCCCGCGCCACCGGCTCCGGCGCGTTGAAGTTGTTGGGAAGCGCCTCCGAGGTGCCGGTGAAGTCGACGGTGGCGGTGCGCGCCTGCCGGTCCACCGTGATCCTCACCCTGATGACCTGGCCGGTGTCGGTCGGGTACTCGTACTCGCAGTCCTCCAGCCGGCCGACGAGGCGCGCGACCTCCTCCGCCGCGTTGTCCTGCACATGGCCCATATAGGCGTGGACCACGTCGAGGCCGAACTCCTCGACCATGCGGCGAAGCTCGGCCGCGCCGCGCTCGTTGGCGGCGATCTGCGCCTTGAGGTCGGCGATGTTCTGCGCCGGGTTGCGGGCCGGATACGGATGGTCGGTCAGGAGGTCGTGCAGCTCCTTCTCGCGGAACGTGCCGCGCTCGACCAGGCGGAAATTGTCGATCAGCACGCCTTCCTCGTCCACGGTGGTGGCGAGCGGCGTCATCGAGCCGGGCGCGGTGCCGCCGATGTCCGCGTGGTGGCCGCGGCTTGCGACCCAGAACAGGATTTCCCCGCCGTCATTGTCGAAGACGGGACTGACCACGGTGATGTCGGGCAGGTGGGTGCCGCCATTGTAGGGGGCGTTGAGCGCGAAGACGTCGCCCGGCGCGATGTTCCCCTCGTTGAGGCGGATGATCGTCTCGACCGAGCGGTCCATGGAGCCGAGATGCACCGGCATGTGCGGGGCGTTGGCGACCAGCGCGCCGGTCCTGTCGAACACGGCGCAGGAGAAGTCGAGCCGCTCCTTGATGTTGACCGAGTGGGCCGTGTTCTGCAGGGCCACGCCCATCTGCTCGGCGATGTTCATGAACAGGTTGTTGAACACCTCGAGCAGGATCGGGTCGGCCTCTTTCGTGCCGGCCGCCCGGGCGCGCTGCATCTTCTCGTGGCGCGAGAGCACGACATGGTCGGCCGCCGTCAGCCGCGCGGTCCAGCCCGGCTCGACCACGATGGTCTGGTTGGCCTCGATGATCAGCGCGGGGCCGCGCACGCGGTCGCCGGGGGCGAGGCCCTCGCGGCGGAAGACGCCGGCCTCGCGCCACGTCGCGCCGCAGAAGATGCGCGTCCTCGTGTCGGTCGCCGCCTCGCGCGCGGCCGGGTCCTCGCCGGCGCGGCCGTCGCCGCCGTCCGTCCGTTCCCAGCCCTCGATCTCGACCGCCTCGACCGTGACCGGCTTGTCGGGGGTGATGAAGCCGAACTGCGCCTTGTGCATGGCCTCGAAGGCGGCGCGCACGGCGTCGAGGTCGCCGTCGAAGGCGACGTCGATGGCGGTGTCGGTGCCGGCATAGCGCAGGTGCAGCTTCGCCCGCGTCTCGACGGCGTCGGCCGCCAGCCCCTGCTCCTCCAGCTCGGCGAGCACCGCCGCCGCCAATTCGCCCTGAAGGCTTTCGATGGCGGCGCGGCTTTCCTCGCAAAGCGGCTGGACGAGGCCCTGCTGGCGGCTGGCCGTCACGGTGGCGAGCCCCATGCCGTAGGCCGAGAGCAGGCCGGACAGCGGATGGATCAGGATGTGCTCGATGCCGAGCGCGTCGGCGACGAGGCAGGCGTGCTGGCCGCCGGCGCCGCCGAAGGAGTTGAGCAGGTAGCGGGTGACGTCGTAGCCGCGCTGGACGGAGATCTTCTTGATGGCGTTGGCCATGTTCTCGACCGCGATCTTGAGGAAGCCCTCGGCCACCTCCTCGGGCGAGCGGCCCTCGCCGACCGTCCGCGCGATCTCGGCGAACTTCTGCGCCACCGCCTCGCGGTCGAGCGGCTGGTCCTGGCCCGGGCCGAAGATCGCCGGGAAGAAGTTGGGGTTGAGCTTGCCGAGCATGACGTTGGCGTCGGTGACGGTCAGCGGGCCGCCGCGACGGTAGCAGGCGGGGCCGGGGTCGGCCCCGGCCGAATCCGGGCCGACGCGGAAGCGGCCGGGCTCGGCATGCAGGATCGAGCCGCCGCCGGCGGCCACGGTGTGGATGCGCATCATCGGCGCGCGGATGCGCACGCCGGCGACCTCGGTGTCGAAGGCGCGCTCGTACTCGCCGGCCGAATGGGCGACGTCGGTCGACGTGCCGCCCATGTCGAAGCCGATGACGCGCGAAAAGCCGGCCTGCGCGGCGGTGCGCACCATGCCGACCACGCCGCCGGCGGGGCCGGACAGGATGGCGTCCTTGCCGCGGAAGCGGTCGGCGGCGGTGAGCCCGCCCGACGACATCATGAATTGCAGCGTCGGCCCCGGCTCGCCGGCCGGCGTGGCGCCGAGGATGCGCGCGACGCGCGACACGTAGCGGCGCAGGATCGGCGACAGATAGGCGTCGACGACCGCCGTGTCGCCGCGCCCGACCAGCTTGACCAGCGGCGAGACCTCATGGCTGGCCGAGACCTGGGTGAAGCCGATCTCGCGCGCCAGCCCGGCAAGGGCGGCCTCGTGCGCCGGGTTCTGCCAGGAGTGCATCAGCACGATGGCGACGGCGTCGATGCCGTCGGCCTTCGCGCGCTCCAGCGCCGGGCGGGCGCTCCCGGGGTCGAGCGGTGTCTCCACCGCGCCGTCGGCCAGCAGCCGCTCGTCGACCTCCTCGACGCGCTCGTAGAGCTGCTCGGGCAGCACGATCTGCTTGGCGAAGATGTCGGGCCGCGCCTGGTAGGCGATGCGCAGCTGGTCGCGGAAGCCGCGCGTGATGAGAAGCAGCGTGCGCTCGCCCTTGCGCTCCAGCAGCGCGTTGGTGGCGACCGTGGTGCCCATGCGCACCGTGCCGATGGCGGACGAGGCCAGCTTGTCGCTCGACCCGACGCCGACGAGGCGGCGCATGCCCTCGATGGCGGCGTCCTCATAGGCGCCGGGGTTCTCCGACAGGAGCTTGAGCGGGTGAAGCCGCCCCTGCGGGTCGCGGCCGATCACGTCGGTGAAGGTGCCGCCGCGGTCGATCCAGAAATCCCATTGCCCCGCGGCGCCGCGTCGGTCCTGCGACATACGATTTCTCCCGGTTGAGCCCCTGCGACACGGTCTTGCGCCGCACGCTGACAAATCGTTGACAAATTGCGAATGAACTGTCAACTTTCGATCCAGTGCCGCGTTCCGGCGCGGCGAAAAGACCGATCGCAACCGGCATCGCAACCAAAAGAGGGAAACAGGGACATGAAGCATCTCATCCGCGCCGGCCTCGCCGGGGTCGCCTTCGTCACGCTCGCGGCCGTGCCCGCCGTCTCGCCCATCGTCTCGTCCGCCTGGGCCCAGACCGCCTGGGACATGCCCACGCCCTATGGCGACGGCATCTTCCACACCAAGAACATCCATCAGTTCGTCGAGGACGTGAAGGAAGCGACCGGCGGCAACCTGACGATCACGGTCCATTCGGCCAACTCGCTGTTCGGCCATGCCGAGATCAAGGACGCGGTGCGCGACGGCTCGGTGCAGATCGGCGAGTTCCTGCTGTCGCGGCTGGCCAACGAGGATCCGATCTTCGCGCTCGATTCCATCCCCTTCCTCGCCTCCTCCTACGACGAGGCCGAGAAGCTGTGGGCGGCCTCGCGCGAGGCGGTCTCGGCCAAGCTCGCCGAGGAGGGGCTGACCGTGCTCTACGCCGTGCCGTGGCCGGGCCAGAGCCTCTACCTCAAGCAGGAGGTGACCGATCCGGCGCAGATGCAGGGCCTGAAGTTCCGCGCCTACAACGTCGCCACCGAGCGGCTGGCGACGTTGCTGGGCGCGACGCCGACGCAGGTCGAGGAGACCGACATCCCGACCGCCTTCTCCACCGGCCGCGTCGAGGCGATGATCACCTCGCCGTCCACCGGCGCCAACGCCAAGGCGTGGGACTTCGTCAGCCACTACATCGACACCCAGGCCTGGCTGCCCAAGAACATCATCGTCGTCAACACCGACGCCTTCGAGGCGCTCGGCGAGGACGAGCGCAAGGCGCTGATGGAGGCGGCGGCCGCGGCCGAGGCGCGGGGCCTCCAGATGTCGCGCGAGGAGACCGACGCCAAGATCGCCGAGCTGGAAGCCGGCGGCATGAAGGTGTCGAAGCCCTCCGAGGCGCTGGCGGCCAAGCTGCGCGAGGTCGGCCAGACCATGACCGCCGAGTGGGAAGCCTCCGCCGGCGAGGCCGGCAAGGCGGTCATCGAGGCCTACCGCAACCAGTAAGGCGGCAGCGCGGGCGGGCCGGAGCGTCGCGCGTCCCTGGGGACGCGCAGGCCGCGCCGCCGCCCTCGCGGAGCATCGGGCCGCGGAAGCCGGTCTGCGCCGTCCGGCCCGATGCCCGCCCCCGCCCGCGCCGCCCCCGGGGACCGCTCACATGCGCAAGGCGCTCGATACCCTCTACGGTGCCGCCCTCGTCGGCGCCTGTCTTTCCATGATCGCGATCGCGGCGCTGGTGTTCGTCCAGATCCTCGGCCGCGTCGCCGACAGCCTCGCCGTGCTCGCGGGCATGCCGCGCTACGGCTTCATCGTCCCGTCGCTGGCCGAGATCGGCGGCTTCCTGTTCGTGGCCGCCTCGTTCCTCGCCCTGCCATGGACGCTGCGCGCGGCCGGCCATGTGCGGGTGACGCTGGCGCTGCGCACTTTCGGGCCGCGCGGCGACAGGGCGATGAGCGCGCTCGTCCTCCTCGCCGCGCTCGGGCTGACGGCGTTCGCGCTGTGGTCGGTCTGGCTGCTGACATACGCCTCCTTCCTGCGCGGGTCGGTCTCGGTCGGCATCATCGCCATCCCGCTGTGGATACCGCAGGGGGTGATGACGGCGGGGCTGGCCATCTTCGCCATCGCGCTCGCCGACGAGCTGGTGGCGATCCTGCGCGGCGGCGACGCCGCCTTCCGGCTGGCCGAGAGCCAGCGCGAGGCGTCCGAGGGAGGCCACTGATGGATATCGGGCTTCTGTCGCTGCTTCTCGTCGTCGTGCTGTTCGGCCTGCTGCTGGCGGGCCTGTGGGTCGGCTTCGCGCTGATGGCGGTCGGCCTCGTCGCCATGGAGGTCGCGACCTCGGCGCCGGTGGGCTCCGTCTTCGCCCGCCGCGTCTGGGGCGCGATGAACGTGTGGGACCTCACCGCGCTGCCGATGTTCATCTGGATGGGCGAGATCCTGTTCCGCTCGCGCCTGTCCTCCGACATGTTCGAGGGGCTGGCGCCGTTCACGCGCCGGCTGCCGGGCCGGCTGCTGCACGTCAACGTCTTCGGCTGCGCGCTGTTCGCCTGCGTGTCGGGCTCCTCCGCCGCCACCACGGCCACGGTCGGGCGCATGTCGCTGCCGGAGCTGAAGCGGCGCGGCTACGACCCCAGGCTCGCCATCGGCACGCTGGCCGGCTCCGGCACCTTCGGCTTCCTCATCCCGCCCTCGATCATCATGATCGTCTACGGCGCGGCGACCGAGCAGTCGATCGCGCGGCTGTTCCTGGCCGGCGTCGGGCCCGGCATCCTGCTCGCCGTCCTGTTCTCGGCCTATGTGATCGTCTGGGCGCTCCTCAACCGCGACCGCATGCCGCCGCCCGAGCCCGTCCCGACCTGGGGCGAGCGGGGCCGGGCGCTGCTTCTTCTCATGCCCACCGTGCTGCTGATCGTCGCCGTCATCGGCTCGATCTATGCCGGCTTCGCCTCGCCCACCGAGGCCGCGGTGCTGGGCGTGGCCGGCGCGCTGGCGATCGCCTGGTTCTCGGGCGGCCTCGACCGCGCAAGCTTCGTCACCGCCCTGCGCGGGGCGGCGGTCACGAGCTGCATGATCGCCTTCATCCTCATGGGCGCGGCCTTCCTCACCGTGGCCATGGGCTTCACCGGCATTCCGCGCATCCTGGCCGCCTGGATCGGCGAGCAGGGCTTCTCGCACTATGCGCTGCTGGCCGTGCTGCTCGTCTTCTTCATCGTCATCGGCTGCTTCCTCGACGGCATCTCCATCGTGGTGCTGACCACCTCGGTGATCCTGCCGATGGTGCTGGCCGCCGGCATCGATCCGATCTGGTTCGGCATCTTCCTGGTGCTGGTGGTCGAGATGAGCCAGATCACGCCGCCGGTGGGCTTCAACCTGTTCGTCATCCAGTCGATAACGGGGCGCAACATCTTCGAGATCGCCTATTACGCGTTGCCGTTCTTCCTGCTTCTGGTATTGGCGACGGGCATCCTGACCGTTTTCCCGGAGATCGCGCTGTGGCTGCCAGGGACGATGATGAGCAACTGACGGCCCCGGTCGGCCCGGTCGTCTCCTCGGCGCACCTGGCCAATTCCAGCCTGCCGGCGCTGTCGGAGATCGAGTTCGCGCTGACCATGGCCAACCACGCCTTCCAGCGCTGGATGGTGCGCTGCATGGCGGCGGCGGGCGGGCCGGCGATGTCGCCGCTGGAGGTGCTGATCGTGCATCTCGTCAACCATCGCGAGCGGCCCAAGACGCTCTCCGACATCTGCCTCGTGCTCAACATCGAGGACACGCATCTGGCCAGCTACGCCATCAAGAAGCTGGTCGAGCACGGCATGGTCAGGACCGGGCGCAGCGGCAAGGAAAAGACCATCGCCATCACCGAGGAAGGCGTCCGGCTGTGCCGGCGCTACGGCGAGGTGCGCGAGGCGCTGGTGGTGCAGGCCGCGCGCCAGCTCGGCCACGACCCGGCCGACCTGTCGCGCATCGCCGCCGTGCTGCGCGCGCTGTCGGGCGCCTACGACCAGGCCGCGCGGGCGGCGGCTTCCCTCTAGCCGTGCCGGTCCTCGCCTTCCTCGCCCGCCACGGGCGGCTGGTGCTGGTGGCGGGCCTTGTCGCCGGGGCGGCGTCGCCGGGGCTGGCGCTGCTGTTCCGGCCGCTGATCGCGCCGCTGATCGTCGGGCTCCTGTTCCTCGCCGTGCTGCGGCTGGGGCCCGACGGGCTCATGGCCGGCATGCGCGGCCTGCACCGCGCGGCCGGGCTCGCCCTCGTGCTGCAACTCGCGCTGCCGCTCGCCGCCGCCGGGCTGCTGGCAGCGCTCGGCGTGCTCGCCCATCCGCTCGCCACCGGCGCCGTGCTGGTGCTGGCGGCCGCGCCGATCACCGGCAGCCCCAACATCACGCTGATGGCCGGCGGCGACCCGGCGCCGGCGCTGCGCCAGCTGGTCATCGGCACGGCGCTGCTGCCGGTCACGGTGGTGCCGGTGTTCATGGTCATGCCCGCCTTCGGCAGCCCGCAGGCGGTGGTGCGCGCCGCCTTCGAGCTCCTGGCGCTGATCGCGCTCGCCGGCGGCGCGGCCGTCGCCCTGCGTCGGTTCGGCATCGTCGGGGCGAACGAGCGCTCCTGTCTCGCCATGGACGGGATCGCGGCGCTGCTGCTCGGCCTCGTCGTCATCGGGCTGATGTCGGCGATCGGCCCGGCCGTCGTCTCCGACCGGCCGGCCTTCCTCGCCGCGCTCGCCGCCGCCTTCGCGCTCAACATGCCGATCCAGCTCGCGGCCAGCGCGCTCGCCGCGCGCCGGCTGCCCTCGGCCGCGCCGGCGCTGGGCATCGTCGCCGGCAACCGCAACGCCGCGCTGTTCCTGAGCGTGCTGCCGGCGGCGACCATCGACGAGCTGCTGCTGTTCATCGGCTGCTTCCAGATCCCGATGTACCTGACGCCGTTCCTGCTTTCGGGCTGGTTCCGGCGGCTGGCGGGCGGAAACCGCGCCGCCGCCGGGTGAGGCCAGGCCTCAGGCCGCCCGCACCCGCGGCCCGCGCGACGCGCAGCGCAGCGAGGCCATGGTGAAGACCGCCGCGGCGACCAGCACGCCCGGGACCAGCCCCAGAAGCACGGCGACGGCGACGTCGATGCCGGAGGCGAAGGCGCCGGTGTCGGTCAGCGTCCATGCCGGCATCAGCAGGGTGAAGACCGCCGTGGCGACGGTGCCCATGATCGCGGCGGCCATCAGCGGCCGCTTCGCCGGCCGGCCGGCGCGGCGCAGGCGGCTCACGCCGAAGACGACGCCGCCGAGCAGGAGAAGGCCGGCCGCCAGCAGCAGCCACAGAAAGCCGCCCATGGCCTCGGACAGGATGAAGAAAAGGGTGACGGGATTGAAGTCGCTCATGACGGTTTCTCCTCAGGCACGGCCGCGCAGCATGGCGCGATAGGCGCCCAGCAGGCCCTTTTCCTCGATCAGCCACGACACCCACAACTCCTTCAGCGGGTCGATGAAGGGGAAGGAGGGGATCAGCGTGCCGTCGTAGTCGAACTCGATCAGCATCGCCTTGCCGTAGCCGGTGACCATCGGGCACGAGGTGTAGCCGTTGAACGTGGCCGAAGGCGTGCGGCCGGCGGTCTCGGCGATGAGGTTGTCGGCCACCACCGGCACCTGCCACTTGACGGAGGCCGCCGTCTTGCCGCGCGGCACGCCGGCGATGTCGCCGACCGAAAAGACGTTGGCATAGCGCGGATGGCGCAGCGTCGGCTTGTCGGCCTCGACCCAGCCGTCGGCGGCGAGGTTGCCCTCCTGCCACGGCAGCGGGCTCTGCCGCACCGCGTCTGGCGCGCGCATCGGCGGCACGACGTGGATGAAGTCGTAATCGAGCGTCACGTCGCCGGCCTCGGTCCTGTAGGTCGCCCGCCTCGCGCCCGGGTCGATCGCCTTCAGCACGTGGCCGTAATTGACGGCGACGCCGCGCGCGGCGAACATCTCCTTGACCTTGTCGTTGACCGGCGGCACCGCGAACACGGCCGGGCCGTGGGCGTTGTAGATCAGCTCGACCGCGCCGCGGCGGCCCTGGCGGCGGGCCTTGTCGTCGGCGATGAAGGTGATCTTCAACGGCGCGCCGGCGCATTTCATCTCGCCGGCCGGGCGGCCGAACAGGCCGGTGCCCCCCGTTTCGAGGAAACGGTCGATGGCCGCGGCCGAGGCGGCCGCCTCGTTCGGCCCGGCATAGATCGAGGCGATGCCCTCCTTGCCGATCAGCGAGGCGTCCATGCCCTCGATCGCCGTGTAGTCGAGCTTCAGGCCGGTGGCGACGATCAGGAAGTCGTAGTCGATGCGCCGGCCCGAGGCGGTGACGACGGCGTTGGCGTCGGGGTCGAACTCGGCCACGGCCTCCTCGACCCAGTCGACGCCGCGCGGCATGTAGTCGGCGTTGCGCTCGGTGACGCGGGCGGGCGACCACAGGCCGGCGCCGACCAGCGTGAAGCCCGGCTGGAAATGATGCTCCTTCTTGGCGTCGATGATCGTGATCGTCGCACCGGGCATGCCGCGCGACAGCCGCGCCGCCATGGCGAGGCCGGCAGCGCCGGCGCCGGCGATGACGATGCGGGCGCGGGCGCCGGACGTCTGCGCGGCCGCCGGCGTCGCCGGCAGCGCGGCAGGCAGGCCGGCAAGCAGCGCCCCGCCGCCGGCAGCGAGAAATTCGCGTCTGTTCATTGCGGTTCTCCTCCCCATCATGGTCTTTGCGTTCACGCCACGGCTTCGAGCCTTCCGCGCGCCCATGCCGCGATCTGGCTCGCCGCCATGGCGCCGGACACGCGGGCCACCTCGCGGCCGCCGGAAAACAGGATCATCGTGGGAATGCCGCGTATGCCGAGGCGCGCCGCCATCTCCGGCTCGGCGTCGGTGTTGAGCTTGACGAGCCGCACCGCCGGCTCCAGCTCGGCGGCCGCGGCCTCGAAGGCCGGCGCCATCATGCGGCAGGGGCCGCACCACGGCGCCCAGACGTCGACCAGCACCGGCACGTCGCCCTGCCTCACCTGCTTGTCGAGCATGGCCGAGTCGGCGTCGACCGGCTTGCCCGAGAACAGCGGCGCGCGGCAGCGGCCGCACAGCGCGGCCCCGGCCGGCCTGTCGGCGGGCACCCGGTTTATGCCCGCGCAATGCGGGCAGACGATCTGGCGGCTTGCGGACATTTCCATCATACTCCCTGGCATCGCGCTGCGTCGGCCGGGCTTGCGGCCTCGCGCCGCCGTCGCTTTCGTATTGACTGTATATACGAACTAATGTAGATACGCAACTATGAATATCGATATGACGATCGACCCGAACGCCATGCGCGAAGCCGCCGACGAGGCAAGCGACCTTCTCAAGGCGCTGTCCAACCAGCACCGGCTCCTGATCCTGTGCCAGCTCATCGAGGGGGAGAAGTCGGTCGGCCAGCTCGCCGGATTCCTCGGCATCCGCGATTCGACCGTCTCGCAGCATCTGGCGCTGCTGCGCCGCGAGCGCATCATCGCCGGCCGCCGCGACGGGCAGACGATCTGGTACCATATCGAAAGCGGTCCGGCGCGCGCGGTGATGGAGGTGCTCTACGGCGCCTATTGCTCGCCGCAGTGCTGAGGCGGACAGTCCCCCCGCACGCCAACCAGCCAGCCCCGAAGAAAAATCCCGGCCGCGCCGCGCGCCGGCCATCATGAGGCACAGACATGACCGCCGAGGCGACAGTCCGCAACGAAATGGCCCCCGACGAAACGGCGAAGAGGAACATCCTCGTCCTGACCGCGGCGCAGGCGCTCGGCGCGGCGAGCCCGCCGATCATCATCTCGCTCGGCGGCATCGTCGGCCAGACGCTGTCCTCGACGCCGGCGCTGGCGACGCTGCCGGTCAGTCTCTACAATCTCGGCCTGGCGCTGGGCACGGTCCCGGCGGCGATGGTGATGCGGCGCATGGGCCGGCGCACCGGCTACCTGATCGGCGCGACCATCGGCGTCTTCTCCGGCCTGGTCGCCACGCTCGGCATCGTGGGCGCGGCCTTCGTCGTCTTCTGCCTCGGCACCTTCATGGCCGGCTTCTATGGCGCCTATGTCCAGAGCTACCGCTTCGCGGCGGCCGACGCCGCCACCGGGCCGCTCAAGGCCAAGGCGATCTCCTGGGTGATGATCGGCGGGCTGGCGGCGGCCGTCATCGGGCCGCAGCTCGTCATCTGGACGCGCGACGCGCTGCCGGCCGCGCCGTTCGCCGGCAGCTTCCTCAGCCAGGCGGCGCTGGCGCTCCTGGCGCTGCCGGTGCTGATGCTGTTGCGCGCGCCGAAGCCGGCCGCGCCGGCCGCGGCCGCGCAGCCGGGCGGCGGCAGGCCGCTGGCCGAGATCATGCGCACGCCGCGCTTCATCCTCGCCGTGGCCGCCGGCGTCGTCTCCTACGGGCTGATGAGCTTCGTCATGACGGCGGCGCCCATGGCCATGGTCGGCTGCGGCTTCACCGTCGGCGAGGCCGCCCTCGGCATCCAGTGGCACGTGCTTGCCATGTTCGCGCCGAGCTTCTTCACCGGCAACCTGATCGCCCGCTTCGGCAAGGAGAAGATCACCGCGCTCGGCCTCGCGCTGATCGCGGCCTCGGGCGCGGTGGCGCTGTCGGGCCTCGACCTGGAGCATTTCTTCATCTCGCTGATCCTGCTCGGCGTCGGCTGGAACTTCGGCTTCATCGGCGCAACCGCCATGATCACCGACTGCCACACGCCGCAGGAGCGGGGCAAGGTGCAGGGCGCCAACGACTTCATGGTGTTCGGCACGGTCGCGGCCGCCTCGTTCTTCTCGGGCTCGCTGCTCAACGCCTCGGGCTGGGCGGCGGTCAACTGGATGATCTTTCCCATCGTCGCTCTCGTGCTGGTGCCGCTGCTGTGGCGGGCGGCGCGGCCGCGCCCGGCCGGCGCGGCCTGACGCGGCGCGCCCTATCCCTGCGGGCCGGCGGCCGGGGAAAGAGCCCGCCCGGTCCGGCTGCAAGGGACATGCGGCGCGGAAAGACGCGCGGGGTGTCTTGCAATTATCTACGTATCTTCGTATATAGGTATATACAGTCATTTTGCAGGAGATACAGATGACCCTCGAACGTTCCGTCCTTGCCTTTGCCGGCTTCATGGTGCTCGTTTCCGTGGCGCTGACCGTATGGGTGTCGCCGTATTTCGTTTGGCTGACCGTGTTCGTCGGCTTCAACATGTTCCAGTCGGCCTTCACCGGCTTCTGCCCGGCGGCGGGCGTGTTGAAGCGCCTCGGCTTCAAGCCCGCCTGCTCCGTCTGACCCGAAAGAAAGCCGCCATGCGCATCGCTGTCCTTGCCGCCGCGCTCGCGGCGGCCGCCCCGGCTCTTGCCGCCGAAACCCTCGTGCTGGCGCCTGAGACCGTGCCCGAATGGAAGGCTGTCTACGGCCGCGTCGAGGCGCGCGACCTCGTGCCGGCCCGCGCCCGCATCGGCGGCACCGTCGTCGAGCTGCTGGTCTCCGAGGGCGATACGGTCGAGGCCGGCCAGCGCATCGCCGTGGTGCGCGACGACAAGATCGCCTTCCAGATCGCCGCCTTCGACGCGCAGCTCAGGGCGCTCCAGGCCCAGCTTGAGAAGGCCGAGGCCGAGCTTTCCCGCGGCGCCTCGCTGGTCGAGCGCGGCGTCATCACCGCCCAGCGGCTGGAGCAGCTTCGCACCGACGTCGAGGTGACGCAGAACCAGATCGCCGCTACCGAGGCGCAGCGCTCGGTCGTCGTCCAGCAGGGCGAGGAGGGCGCGGTGCTGGCGCCGGCCTCCGGCCGCGTGCTCACCGTGCCGGTGACGAGGGGCGCCGTGATCATGGCCGGCGAGCCCGCCGCCACCATCGGCGGCGGCGGCTTCTTCCTGCGGCTGGCCATTCCCGAGCGCCATGCCGGCGACCTGAAGGAGGGCGCGCAGATCCGCATCGCCGCCGCCGGGGCGCAAACGCAGGGCCGGCTCGCCAGGATCTATCCGCAGATCGAGAACGGCCGCGTCGTCGCCGACGTCGAGGTCGAGGCGCTCGACCACGCCTTCGTCGACGCCCGCGTGCCGGTCGAGGTGCCGGTCGGCAGCCGCGAGGCGCTGCTGGTGCCGCGCGCCGCGATCTCCATCCGCTCCGGCCTTGATTTCGTGCGCGTCGTGGCCGGCGGCGTCGAGGTCGAGCGCGCCGTGGTCCCGGGCGAGACCGTCCTGCGCGACGGCGCAGCCTTCGTCGAAATCCTGACCGGCCTCGTCGCCGGCGAAACCGTCGTCGTGCCGTAATGTCCTCCTCGTCCCACGGTTCCGGCCCCCAGGGCCTCGGCATCGCCGGCGCGCTCACGCGCGCCTTCATCACCTCGCCGCTGACGCCGCTGTTCCTCATCGCCGCCTTCGCCTTCGGCCTGGTGGCGCTGTCGGCGCTGCCGCGCGAGGAGGAGCCGCAGATCTCGGTGCCGATGGTCGACATCGCCGTGCGCGCCGACGGGCTGAAGGCGCAGGACGCCGTCAAGCTCGTCACCGAGCCGCTGGAGATCATCGTCAAGGGCATCGACGGGGTCGAGCACGTCTATTCCCAGACCGCCGACGACCAGGTGCTGGTGACGGCGCGCTTCCTCGTCGGCACCCCGGCCGACACCGCCGTGCTGCGCGTCCACGACAAGCTGCGCGCCAACATGGACCGCATCCCCGTCGGCATCCCCGAGCCGCAGATCATCGGCCGCGGCATCGACGACGTCGCCATCGTGGCGCTGACGCTGACGCCCGGGCCGCAGGCCGCCGGCGGCATCGGCCCCAACGACCTGACGCGGGTGGCGCGGGAGCTGAAGGCCGAGATCGCCAAGATCGAGGATGTCGGCGTCTCCTATCTGGTCGGGGCGGTGGACGAGACGATCCGCATCGCGCCCGATCCGGCGAGGCTGGCGCTCTACGGCGTCACGTTGCAGCAGCTCGCCGGCAAGGTGCAGGGCGCCAACCGCGCCTTCCCCACGGCGCGCGTGCGCGACGGCGGCGAGCAGATCGTGCTGGCGGCCGGCGAGACGCTCGCCGCGCCCGCGGCCATCGGCAACCTGCTCATCACCTCGCGCGACGGCCGCCCGGTCTATGTCCGCGACGTCGCCACGGTCGGGTTCGCCGCCGATGTCGGCGAGGCGCTGGTCTCGACGGTGACGGCCGAGCAGGGTCGCGTGCCGGCGGTGACGCTGGCGGTGGCCAAGCGCGCCGGCTCCAACGCCGTCACCGTCGCCGACACCATCCTCCACCGCGTCGGGGAGCTGAAGGGCTCGCTGATCCCGGACGAGATCGCGGTCGAGGTGACACGCGACTACGGCGAGACCGCCAACGAGAAGGCCAACGAGCTCCTGTTCCATCTCGGCCTCGCCACCGTCTCGATCATCCTTCTGGTCTGGTTCACCATCGGCCGCCGCGAGGCGGTGGTGATGGCCGTGGTCATCCCCGTCACCATCCTGCTCACCCTGTTCGCCTCCTGGGCGATGGGCTACACGCTGAACCGCGTCTCGCTGTTCGCGCTGATCTTCTCCATCGGCATCTTGGTCGACGACGCCATCGTCGTCATCGAGAACATCGCCCGCCACTGGGCCATGGGCGACGGCCGCGACCGCCGGCAGGCGGCGATCGAGGCGGTGGCCGAGGTCGGCAACCCGACCATCGTGGCCACCCTCACCGTCGTGGCCGCACTCCTGCCGATGCTGTTCGTGTCGGGCATGATGGGGCCCTATATGAGCCCGATCCCCGCCAACGCCTCCGCCGCGATGGTCTTCTCCTTCTTCGTCGCGGTGATGGTCACGCCGTGGCTGATGCTCAAGGTCGCCGGCAAGGCGCCGGTTCACGCCCATGGCGGCCATGGCGACGCCCATGGCGGCGTGCTCGGGCGCATCTATGTCGCGGCGGCGCGGCCGGTCCTCGCCTCGAAGACGCGGAGCTGGGGCTTCCTCGCCGCCGTCGGCGCGCTGACGCTGGGGTCGCTGGCGCTGTTCTACACCAAGGACGTGACGGTGAAGCTGCTCCCCTTCGACAACAAGTCGGAGCTTGCCGTCACCATCGACCTGCCGGAAGGCTCCCCGGTCGAGGCGACCGACGCGGTGGCGCAGCAGATAGCCGCCATCGTGCTCGGGCTCGACGAGGTCCGCTCCGTCCAGACCCATGCGGGCGCCGCCGCGCCCTTCAACTTCAACGGGCTGGTGCGCCACTACTTCCACCGCACCGAGCCGCAGATGGGCGAGGTGGCGATCAACCTGAAGCCGAAGGCCGAGCGGTCGCGCGCCAGCCACGACATCGCGCTCGACATCCGCCGGCGCATCGCGGCCGCCGCGACGCCGCAGGGCACGGTGCTCAAGGTGGTCGAGCCGCCGCCCGGCCCGCCGGTGATGGCGACGCTGCTCGCCGAGATCTACGGGCCCGACGCCGAGACCCGCCGCGCGGTGGCCGGAAAGGTGGAGGCCGCGTTCCGCTCCGTGCCCTACATCGTCGACGTCGACAATTCCTACGGCACGGCCGCGCGCCGGCTGCGGGCGACGGTCTCGACCGACGACCTCGAGTTCTTCCGGGTCGAGGAGGGCGACGTGCTCGACACCATCGCCGTCCTCAACGGCGGCATGACGGTGGGCTACTCGCATCGCGGCGAGGGCCGCCCGCCGATCCCGATCCGCATCGAGCGGCCGAAGTCCGAGCGCCGGCTCGACGAGCGCTTCCTGACGACGCCGATCCCGGCCAACGTTCTGCCGGGCGACCGCGGCGTGGTCGAGCTGGGCGACGTGGTGCGCGTGGCCGAGGAGCGGGCCTCGCTGCCGGTCTTCCGCCGCAACGGCCGCGCCGCCGAGATGGTGACGGCCGAGCTCGCCGGCGAGTTCGAGGCCCCGCTCTACGGCATGATCGCCGTGCAGGCCGCCATCGACGCGCAGGACTGGACCGGCCTCGAAAAGCCGGCGATCTCGCTCCATGGCCAGCCGCAGGACGAGCGCGCGCCGACGCTTCTGTGGGACGGCGAGTGGGAGGTGACGTGGGTGACGTTCCGCGACATGGGCGCGGCCTTCATGGTGGCGCTGCTGGGCATCTACATCCTCGTCGTCGCCCAGTTCGGCTCGTTCAAGGTGCCGCTGGTCATCCTGACGCCGATCCCGCTGACCTTCATCGGCATCCTCGGCGGCCACTGGCTGTTTTCCGCTCCCTTCTCGGCCACCTCGATGATCGGCTTCATCGCGCTCGCCGGCATCATCGTGCGCAACTCGATCCTGCTGGTCGACTTCATCCGCCACACCGATCCGGCGGGGCGGACGCTGACGGAGATCCTGATCGAGGCCGGCTCGATCCGCTTCAAGCCGATCCTGCTCACCGCGCTCGCGGCCATGATCGGCGCCGCCGTCATCCTCGCCGACCCGATCTTCCAGGGCCTGGCGATCTCGCTCCTGTTCGGGCTCGCCTCCTCGACGCTGCTGACCGTGCTCGTCATCCCCGCCATCTACCGCGTCCTGCGCAGCTGAGGCGCCGGCACTTCCGCTCCGGGGGCTTGGCGAAACGCCGCGCTTACGGTTAACTGGAGCGGGTCCCCTTTGGAGGAAGGGGGTGGAGGTGCAGGGTTGGCTATCGATATCCTGATCGCCGAGGACGAGCCGAGCATCCTCGAGGCTCTGACGTTCGTCCTGGGCAGGGCAGGCTGGAGCGTGCGCACGGTCACCGACGGCGAGGCGGTGATAGGCGCCGTGCGGCGCGAGGAGCCGCGCGTGCTGGTGCTCGACATCATGCTGCCCAAGCGCTCGGGCTTCGAGGTGCTGAAGCAGATCCGCGCCAACGCGGCGACGCGGGCGCTGCCCGTGCTCGTGCTCACCGCCAAGGGCCAGCAGCAGGACCGCCAGATCGCCGAGGAGCTGGGCGCCGACTCCTTCGTCACCAAACCCTACGCCAATGCCGACGTCGTCGACGCGGTGCGCGCCCTGCTCGGCAAGCCGGCGGCGCTCGAGCGGCAATGACCGGCCCGGCGACGGTGACGCCATGACCCGCCGCAAGCTCGTCGCCGCCGCGCTGTTCCTCACCGCCTTCGGCGCGCTCGCCTACCTGCCGCCGCTGGTGCTGCTGTTCCGCCTCGACATCCGGATCATGGGCGTGCCGATCGAGACGGTCTACGTCTTCGCGCTGTGGGTGGCGCTGGTGGCGGGCGCGTGCTGGTTCAGCCGCGTGCTGCCCGACGACCGGCCGCCGCCGGAGCGCAAGCCGGAGGCCGGGCGATGACGCTCACCGCCGACCTCGTCATCGCCTCGGCCGTGGCCTATGTCGGGCTCCTGTTCCTCGTCGCCTTCCTCGGCGACCGGCACACGCGCAACCGCGACGGCGGCTTCCTGCGCTCGCCCTTCGTCTACACGCTGTCGATCTCGGTCTACTGCACGAGCTGGACCTTCTACGGCGCGGTCGGCTCGGCGGCGCGCAACGGGCTCGAATTCGTCACCATCTATCTCGGGCCGACGCTGGTCTTCGTCGGCTGGTGGTTCATCCTGCGCCGGCTGGTGCGCATCAGCCACGACCAGCGCATCACCTCCATCGCCGACTTGCTGTCGTCGCGCTTCGGCAAGTCGAACCGGCTCGCCGTGCTCGTCACCGTGCTCGCCGTCATCGCCATCGCGCCCTACATCGCGCTCCAGCTCAAGGCCGTGACCTCGTCGATCGAGGCCATCGCCGGCTCGTCCGAGTTCGGCCGCGGCAGCCTCGAGGGCTGGGACGAGGTGGGGCTGGCCTTCGGCGTCGCTGCGGGCATGGCCGTCTTCACCATCCTGTTCGGCACCCGCAACGTCGACGCCAAGGAGCAGCACCACGGCGTGGTCGCCGCGATTGCGCTCGAGGCCGTGGTCAAGCTGACGGCGCTGATCGCGGTCGGCCTGTCGGTGCTCTACATCAGCGGCGGCTTCGAGGCGATCTACACGCGCGCGGCCGAGGCGGGGCTTTCCATCCACGCCACCGAGACCTTCGGCGACCGCTGGGTGGCCTCGATGCTGCTCGCGGCCTCGGCCATCATCTGCCTGCCGCGCCAGTTCCAGGTCGCGGTGGTGGAGAATTCCGACGAGAGCCACCTGCGCACGGCGAGCTGGGCCTTCCCCGCCTACATGCTGGCGATGAGCCTGTTCATCGTGCCCATCGCGCTGCACGGGCTGACCGTGATGCCGGCCGGCTCGAACCCCGACATGTTCACGCTGACCCTGCCGCTGGCGGCCGGGCACGACGGGCTGGCGCTGTTCGCCTTCATCGGCGGCTTCTCCTCGGCCACCTCCATGATCATCCTGGAATCGATCGCGCTGTCGATCATGGTCTCCAACCACATCGTGGTGCCGATCATGCTGCGGCTGACCGCCAACGAGGGCATCGGCGACGGCCAGGGCGTGCGCCGGCTGATCCTCAACGCGCGGCGGCTGTCGATCGTGCTGATCCTGCTGCTCGGCTTCAGCTATTTCTATCTGACCCGCGCCTCGGACGCGCTGGCGCCCATCGGCCTGATCTCGTTCACCGGCGTCGCCCAGTTCCTGCCCGCCATCCTCGCCGCGCTGTTCTGGCGCGACGCCTCGGCCAAGGCGGCCATCGCGGCCATCCTGATCGGCTTCCTCGTCTGGGTGTGGTCGAGCTTCATGCCCTCCTTCGCCTCGTCTTCGCCGGCGGTCGCCGCCATCATGGCCGAGGGGCCGTTCGGCGTCGCCTGGCTCAGGCCGCAGGCGCTGTTCGGGCTGGAACGGCTCGACCCGCTGGCGCACGCCGTGTTCTGGAGCCTGTTCCTCAACACCACGGTGCTGATCGTCGGCTCGCTGATCTCCAGCCAGTCGGCGCTGGAGCACGTGCAGGCGGCGGTGTTCCTCAACGTGCTCCGCAACGCGCCGGGCGACACCGGCCCGCTGCGCGGCTCGGCCACCGCCGACGACCTGTTCCTCGTCGCGCGCCGCGTGCTCGGCCACCAGCGCGCCGTCGACCTGTTCTCCGAGGAGGCCAAGCAGACCGGCATGCCGTGGACCAGCCTGGAGCCCAGCCCCGCCTTCATCCACCGGCTGGAGCGGGAGCTCGCCGGCTCCGTCGGCGCGGCCTCGGCCCATGTCATGCTGTCCAAGGTGGTGTCGGGCGACGCGGTGTCGCTGGAGGAGGTCATGCAGATGGCCGACGAGACCCAGCAGGCCATCGAGCATTCGCAGGCGCTGGAGCGCGCCTCGGCGCAGCTTCGCGCCACCGCCGAGAAGCTGGAGGTCGCCAACCGGCAGCTGCGCCGCGTCGACCAGCAGAAGGACGAGTTCCTCAGCCAGGTCAGCCACGAGGTGCGCACGCCGATGACGGCGATCCGCGCCTTCTCCGAGATCCTGCTGACGGAGGCCGACCTCGACGAGGAATCGCGGCGCAAGTTCGTCAACACCATCCACAAGGAGAGCCTGCGGCTGACCTCGCTGCTCGACGAGATCCTCGACCTGTCGGCGCTGGAGCGCGGCGAGCGCGTGTGGGAGAACCGGCCGATCGACGCCGAGGAGTCGCTCGACCAGGCGCTGCACGTCTGCGACGCGCTGGCGCTGCGCAGCGGCACCGCCATCCGCACCGGGCCGCGCGCGGCGTCCGCCCCGGTGCTGGCCGACCCCGACCGGCTCGGCCAGGTGCTCATCAACCTCATCTCCAACGCCATCAAGTACAACGACGCCGACTCGCCGGAGGTGGAGATACGCTCGCGCGTCGAGGGCGGCGACTACATCGTCGAGGTGGCCGACAACGGCATCGGCATCCCCGAGGAGGAGCGGCCGCGCATCTTCGAGAAGTTCTATCGCGGCCGGCTCGGCGAGAGCGCGCCCTATGCCGGGGCCGGGCTCGGCCTGCCGATCAGCCGCGAGATCGTGACGCGCATGAAGGGCAGGCTGGAGCTCGTCGGCGGGCTGGAGCGCGGCGCCTGCTTCCGCGTCACCCTGCCGCTGTCGCCCGAGCGCGAAACCGCGCCGCACGACAGGGTCGGCACGCCCGCCTGAGCGGGACGCCTCGCCCGGCCTCGCCCTGGCGCCCTAGCCCTTCTTCGCGCCGGACTTGGCGCGCTCTATCGCCTCGACGATCATGCGCCGCGCCTCGCCCGCGCCTCGCCAGTCGCCGATCTTGACCCACTTGCCGGGCTCCAGGTCCTTGTAGTGCTCGAAGAAGTGCTCGATCTGCTGGAGGGTGATCTCCGGCAGGTCGGAATGTTCGTGGACGTTCTCATAGCGGCGCGACAGGTGCGGCGAGGGCACGGCGATCACCTTCTCGTCGCGGCCGGCATTGTCCTCCATCACCAGAACGCCGATCGGGCGCACGTTGATGACGCAGCCGGGCACGAGCTGGCGCGTGTTGCAGACGAGCACGTCGATCGGGTCGCCGTCCTCCGACAGCGTGTGCGGCACGAAGCCGTAATTGCCGGGATAGTGCATCGGCGTGTAGAGGAAGCGGTCGACGACCAGCGTGCCCGCCTCCTTGTCCATCTCGTACTTGATCGGCTGGCCGCCGACCGGCACCTCGATGATGACGTTGACGTCGTGCGGCGGGTTCGTGCCTATGGCGATGGCGTCGATGCGCATGGGTGCGTTCCTGGGGTGCGGGGGACATGAAGCCTTGCGGCATTGCCGGTCGCCGATATACCGGCCGTGCCGATATGGCAATGCGCCTGTGGCAGGGCGAGGGCGGGGAGGGCGGCCTCAGTCCCAGACGTAGGCGACCTTGCGCAGGGCGCGCGCGTCGAACACCTCGACCCCCTCGGCGACGTCGCGGCCGCCGGCGCCGGCATAGAAATGCGTGGCGTTGACGTTGTCCTCGAGCGCCCAGACGACGAGGCCGGAAAGCCCGTGGGCGGCGAGCTTGTCGCGCGCGGCGCAGAACAGGCGGCTGCCGAGCCCGATGCCCTGATATTCGGGCTTGATGTAGAGCTCGTAGATCTCGCCTTGCTGCGGCAGCTCGCGGGCGCGGTTGCGGCCGAGCGTGGCGTAGCCCACCACCTCGCCGCCCATCTCGACCACCAGCACGCTGGCGGCGCGGCGGATGGCGTCGGCCCACCAGGCCGTGCCGCGGCGGCCGATCATCGCGTTGAGCGCCCGGAACGGGATGATGCCGCCATAGGCGCCCTGCCACGACTGCGCATGCACGCCGGCGATCGCCGCCGCGTCGCGCGGCTCCGCCCGTCTGATGTCGATCGTCAGCGTATTCATAATTCATTAACCATAGACCCGACGCGGCCCGGCCGGCAAGCCGCCGCGCGAAGCCGCGGGCGTTTCTCACAGCAGGTTCGTCGGGGCAGCTTGCGCCGGGCGGCGGGGCGGTCAGATCTCGACCACGTGGTCGTCGAGCTCGTTGGGATTGCTGACGCCGCCGGGGAAGTGTTGCGCCAGCAGGCCGCCCGCCTTGTCGATGGCGTCGGCGAGACCCTCGGTCAGCCGGCCGGCGGCGGCGGCCGCGACGATGCGGGCGACGATTGCGTCCCATTCGGCCTGCGGCACCTTGCCGTCGATGCCGGCGTCGGCGATGACCGTGGCATATCGTTCCGCAAGCGAAACGAATATCAGGATGCCTGTGCGCTTCTCCGTCGCATGCACGTTGTGGGCGAGGAACTGGCGCACGGCGTTGTCGTGGGCGCGGCGATAGCGCAGCCGTCGCGGCGTCAGCCGGATGGCGAGGCCGGGGAGGAGCCGCAGCACCGCAAGGGCGGCCGCCAGCGCCACGACCTGATGCAGCACGAAGCCGAGATGGCCGAGGAGGAGCCAGCTGCGGTCGAGCCAGAAGGCGACGGCGAGGCTGGCGGCGAGCACGCCGGCCGCCAGCATGAAGGCGGCGGGAAAGACGTAGCTGTCGCTCTGCCGCGCCACCACGCAATAGATCTCGCCGCGCGTCGCGCCCTCGGCGGCCTTGATCCGGTCGGCGAGCGCCCGGTGGTCCTGCGGCGTCAGCGATTGCCTCATGCGCCCTCTCCCGTCCCCTACCAGCTTCCCCTTACCAGCTTCCGGAGGCGCCGCCGCCGCCGGACGAGCCCCCGCCGCCCGAAAAGCCGCCGCCGGAGGAGGATGACGACCAGCCGCCGCCGGAGGAGGAGCGGCCCGGGCGCGCGCGGCCGGACGAGCCGGAGCCGCCATACTCGATCTCGATGCCGAGCCACCTGTAGCGGCCCGGCCCCAGCCGGCGGCCGAAGACCGGGGCGAGGATGGCGAAGCCGAAGGCGCCGAAGAACAGCGACACCCACAGGCCGATGAAGACGACCGCGATCCAGTCCGGGCCGGTGGAGGGCTGGTTGCGGCGCGCCCGCGCCTCCAGCTCCGCGCCGTCGCCTTCGAGCACCATGACGATGTCGTCGACCGCCACCGAGATGCCGCCGGCAAAGTCGCCGGCGCGGAAGGCCGGCACCATCGTGTTCTCGATGATGAGCTTCGCGTGCAGGTCGGTCAGCGTGCCCTCGAGTCCGTAGCCGACCTCGATGCGCATCCTGCGGTCGTCGCGCGACACCAGGAGCAGGACGCCGTTGTTCTCGCCGGCCTGGCCGAGGTTCCAGTGGCGGAACAGGCGGTTGGCATAGGGCTCGATCGCCTCGCCGCCGAGATCGGGAACGGTGGCGACGACGATCTGGTCGGACGACCTCGCCTCGAAGGCGGCGAGCCTGTCCGTCAGCGCGCGCTCGCTCGCGGCGTCGATCAGGCCGGCGGCATCGACCACCCGGCCGGTCAGCGCCGGCAGCGGCTGGGCAAGCGCGGGAAGCGCCGCCGCCAGCAGGACGAGCGCAAGCACAAGGCGCGCGAGGCCGCCCGCCCGCCCCGTGCGCCGCGCTTCGCCTGCGGTATTTGCCCTCGCGCCCAAGCCGTCGTCCGCTGTGTCAGCCGCGGTTGCCGAAATCGACCTTCGGCGTCTCCATCCTGTCCTCGGAGATGGTGAAGTTCTGGAACGGCTCGTTGTCGGTGAACCACAGCCACGCCCAGATCATCGACGGGAAGGTCCTGAGCGACGTGTTGTAGACCCTGACCGCCTCGATGTAGTCGCGCCGGGCCACCGCGATGCGGTTCTCCGTGCCTTCGAGCTGGGCCTGCAAGGCCAGGAAGTTCTGGTTGGCCTTCAGGTCGGGATAGTTCTCGACCACGGCGAGCAGGCGCGACAGCGCGCCGGTCAGCGCGGCCTGGTTTTCCTGGAACGCCTGGAAGGCGGCCGGATCCTGGAGCAGGTCGGCCGGCACCCGGGTCTGCGTCGCCCTGGCGCGCGCCTCGACCACGGCCTCCAGCACCTCGCGCTCGTGGGCGGCGTAGCCCTTCACCGTCTCGACCAGGTTGGGAATCAGGTCGGCGCGGCGCTGGTACTGGTTCAGGACCTCGCTCCACGCGGCCTTGGCGCGCTCCTCGTTGGTGGGGATGGTGTTGAAGCCGCAGGCGCTCAGCAACGGCAGCAGGAGCGCCAGGGCGACGAGGTTGACGGGGATGCCGGCGCGGCGGCGCGGCGAGGGGGCGGTGACGGCCCGGCTGTTCATGAGGCGATTCCCGGTCTGTTGAGGTCGCGGCGAGCTTAGCCCCTTTCCTGGCACAAGAAAACGACGGCCGGCATGCCGCAGTCGCGCTTGTGCGCAAGGGGCGCTCGCGTCTAATCTTGCCGCCGATCGGGAAAGGCGAGATGAGCCGGGACGAAGACAGGCAAGCCGAATCGCGCCGCATCATCGGCCGCGTCGGCGCCGAGAGCGAGGCGTCGATGGCGCGCCGCGCGGCGGACCGCGTCGCCGGCCATATGGCCGGACGCGACGCCGAGGGCGGCGACCGGATCGAGCTGTGGGGCACGCGCATCGGCCGCTGGCTGGGCGTGGCGCTACTCGTCTATGTCGTGTGGTGGCTGATCGACTTCATGGCGAAAAATGGCGGCTGACGGCATGGGGGGCGCACAGGAGCCGGCCGGCCGGGCCGTCATCGTCATATCGAGCCATGTCGCGCGCGGCACCGTCGGCAACCGCGCCGCGGTGTTCGCGCTGGAGGCGCTCGGCCTGCCGGTCTGGGCGGTGCCGACGGTCATCCTGCCCTGGCATCCGGGCCACGGGCGCGCGACGCGGATCGTGCCGCCGGCGGCCGAGTTCTCGGCGCTGCTCGGCGATCTCGCGCAGGCGCCGTGGCTCGGCGAGGTCGGGGCGGTGCTGTCGGGCTATCTCGGCGCGCCGGAGCAGGCCGCGGCGGTGGCGCGGCTGGTCGGCGCGGTCCGGGCGCGCAACCGCCAGGCCCGCTATCTGTGCGACCCGGTGATCGGCGACGCCGGCGGCCTCTACGTGCCGGAGGCGACGGCGGCCGCCATCCGCGACCTGCTCGTGCCGCTCGCCGACATCGCCACGCCCAACCGCTTCGAGCTGGAATGGCTGGCGGGCGAGAGGCTCGCCGACAACGGCGCGGTGGCGCGCGCGGCGCTGCGGCTGGGACCGCCGACCATGCTCGTCACCTCGGCGCATGCGCTGATGGCGGGCTCGATCGGCAACCTGCTCGTCACCGCCCGGGAGGCGGTGCTGGCCGAGCACCGCGCCGTGCCGGACGCGCCGCACGGCACCGGCGACCTGATCTCGGCCCTGTTCCTCGGCCGCCTGCTCGGCGGCCAGGGCGAGGGCAAGGCGTTGCAGGCGGCGACGGCGGCCGTGTTCGAGGTGCTGGCGCGCGCGGTCAAGCGCGGCGCCGACGAACTGATGCTGGAAACCGACACGCAGAGCCTCACCCACCCGATGGCGATGGTGCAGACGCGCCGGCTCCTCCACCCCGCCGACGGGCCCGGCAGCGGGCGGCGCGCGTGAGGCCGGCGGAGCGAAACAGCCGAACCGGAGGCCGCTTTTTTATCAGGCGCATTAAAGTTTATTGCGCCGACATCACTTTGGCGTTATCGCCATGTCCATGAGCCATCTGCCAGAACGACTGCTTGCCGGCTACCATGCCTTCATGGGTGGCCGCTATTCGGCGGAGAGCGAGCGTTACCGCAGCCTGGCCCGCAACGGCCAGACCCCCGAATCCATGGTCATCGCCTGCTGCGACTCGCGCGCCGCGCCCGAGACGATCTTCGACGCCGGGCCGGGCGAACTGTTCGTGGTGCGCAACGTCGCCAACCTCGTGCCGCCCTACGCGCCCGACGGGCGCCACCACTCCACCTCCGCCGCGCTGGAGTTCGCGGTGCAGAGCCTCAAGGTCAAGCACATCGTCGTGCTCGGCCATGGCCGCTGCGGCGGCATCCGCGCCGCGCTCGACCCGGCGGCGCAGCCGCTGTCGCCGGGCGACTTCATCGGCAAGTGGATGGGCCTCGTCGCCCCCGCCGCGGAGGCCGTCGCCGGCAACGACATGATGACGCGCAGCGAGCGCCAGACCGCGTTGGAGCGCATCTCGATCCGCTACTCCATCGCCAATCTGCGCAGCTTCCCCTGCATCTCGGCGCTCGAGACCAAGGGCAAGCTGACGCTGTACGGCGCCTGGTTCGACATCTCGACCGGCGAGTTGTGGGTGATGGACCCGGCGACCGGCGACTTCCGCCGCCCCGACGTGGACGGCTAGGGCATTTGCCGCCCGGCGGCAAAATGCGCCTCCTCATTGCAGCGGCGTCTCGCGCCTTGCCAGCACCACGCCGGCCATCGGCGGCTCGGGCATGGTGCGCCACCACAGATACGAGACCAGGGTGACGAGGCCGAGGGCCGGCACCACGGTGGAGACGGCGGCCACCGGGTCGCCGAACAGGCCGGCGACCAGCCCGCCCGCCAGCCCGCCGCCCATCTGCAGGAAGCCGCCCAGCGCCGCGGCCGAGCCGGCCATGTGCGGAAAGGGCGCGAGCGAGGCCGTCGACATGGCCGGCATGATGAAGGCCGCGCCGTAGGCGTAGAGCGCCACCGGCCCCATCACGGTGATGAAGGTGGGCTCGTGCAGGCGCGGCAGCACGGCCAGCCCGAGGCTGCCGGCGACGATGAAGGCGATGCCGATCGGCAGCAGGCCGTAGGCGCCGAAGCGGCCGATCGCCCGGCGCACCGTCAGCGAGCCGACGAAGAAGGCGCCCGACTGCATCAGCATGCTGAAGCCGAAGGCGGTGGGCGACAGGCCGATGCGGTTCATCATGATGAAGGGCAGCACGACGGCGAGCGTGTAGAAGGCGCCGATGCTGCCGCTCATGACGAGGCCGCAGGCCATGAAGTAGCCGCTGCGCAGCAGCCGGCCGTAGGAGGCGACGACCGCGCGCGGGCGGATGCGCGACAGGTCGCGCGCCACGGTCTCCGCCAGCGCGTAGTGGCAGACCAGGATGATGGCCAGCCCGAACAGCACCATCAGCACGAAGATCGCGTGCCAGCCGAACAGCTCCATGGTGATGCCGCCCAGCGTCGGGGCGAAGGCCGGGCCGACGCCGAGGATCAGGCCGATCAGGTTCATGATCCGCGCCGAGCGCTCGCCGACATAGAGGTCGCGCACGACGGCGCGGGCGATGGCCACGCCGACGGAGGCGCCGATGCCCTGCACGAAGCGCGCGGCGATCAGCACCTCGATGGTCGGCGAGACCAGCGCGCCGACGCTGGCGGCGAGGTAGATGCCCATGAAGGCCATGATGACCGGCTTGCGCCCGAAGCCGTCCGACAGCGGGCCGCAGACGAGCTGGGCCAGCGCGAAGCCGGCGAAATAGAGCGACAGCGTCAGCTTCACCGTCGCCTCGGTGGTGGCGAAGTCGTGGACGATCTGCGGCATGGCCGGCGTGAACAGCGCCATCGAGATCGGGCCGGCCGCGACCAGCAGCGCGCCGATCAGGCCGACGCGCCGCTCGCTCATCGAGGCGGCGGCGACGGGCGGCGGGGGCTGGACGTTCATTGCGCGGCGCTCCCCTTGCCGCAGTCGGGCCGCATGGCGACGAGGTTGGCGCGGATCGTCATCAGCATCAGGCGGAATTCCTCGACCTTGGCCCCGTCGATGCCCGCGGTCATGTCGGTCCGCATCTCGGCGCTGACGGCGAAGATGCTGTCCAGCGCCGGCCCCGCGGCCTCGGTGATGTCGACCAGCTTGGCGCGGCGGTCGGAAGGGTCGGGCGCGCGCTGGACCAGGCCGTGGCCCTCCAGCCGGTCGAGGCAGGCGCTCAGCGTCATCGCCTCGACGCCCATGCGCTCGGCAAGGACGGACTGGCGCACCGGGCCGGTGCGCGCGACGTGGGAGAGCGTGCGCGCCTCGGCCGGGGTGAGGCCGAGGCCGGCGCCGCCGGTGCGGCGGTCGAACTCGGCCCGCAGCAGGCGGGCGACGTCGACGATCAGGAAGCCGACGGTGTCGGGGCTGTATATGGCGGGCATTTTATAAGGAAGCCTTATTATATGTTTTCCGTACGGCCGATCGTGCCCGCCGTCAAGACATCGCGGGCGCATGACGGCCTGTGACGGCGCATGGCGGGGTTGCGCGCGGCGCAGGCCGGCTCCCGGCCCGTCGCTGCGGTTGCGCCTTGCCGGCGCGGCACCTGGAGCGCGGACGCCCGGACAAGTCCGGGCTGCCGCTCTATCCGTTTGTTTCAGCCGCATTCATGCGACGTCAAGTGATTCCACTTGACTGCAAAATGCTCTAAATCCGTCGCGGGCCGCTCGCGCCCGCCGGCCCCCCGCCGCGCTTTCCCGGAGGTTTCTATGCCCGCGCCAGACCTTGCCCGCCATCCGTTGACGCGCTGGAGCGGGCCGCTCGGCCTGCCCGACTTCTCCGCGATCGCGGATGCCGATTTCCCGGCCGTCTTCGACGCCGCGCTCGCCGCCCACCAGGCCGAGATCGCGGCCATCGCCGGCAATGCGGAGGCCGCGACGATCGAGAACACGCTCGAGGCGCTGGAGCTTTCGGGCGAGGCGCTCGACCGGGTCTGCGCCATCTTCTGGTGCCGGGCCGGCGCGCACACCAACCCCGACATCCAGGCGCTGGAGCGGGCCATCGCGCCGAAGATGGCGCGCCATTTCTCCGCCATCCACATGAACGCGGCGCTGTTCTCGCGCATCGACGCTCTCCATCGGGAGCGGGAGGCGCTCGGCCTCGACGCCGAGACGGCGCGGGTGCTGGAGAAGACGTGGAAGCGTTTCGTCCGCGCCGGCGCGAAGCTGGGGGAAAAGGAGAAGACCCGGCTTGCCGCCATCAACGAGCGGCTTGCCTCGCTCGGCGCGCAGTTCGGCCAGAACGTGCTTGCCGACGAGGCCGCCTGGGCGCTCTACCTCGACGAGGGCGACGATCTCGCCGGCCTGCCCGACTTCCTCAAGGCCGCGATGGCCGAGGCGGCCGCCTCGCGCGGGCATCAGGGCCGCTATGCGGTGACGCTGTCGCGCTCCATCGTCGAACCGTTCCTGACGTTCTCGGCCCGCCGCGACCTCAGGCTGAAGGCGTTCGAGGCCTTCACCGGGCGCGGCGGCAACGGCGGCGACACCGACAACGGCCCGGTGGTGAGGGAGACGCTGGCGCTGCGGGCGCAAAAGGCGCGGCTGCTCGGCTACGACAGCTATGCCGCGTTCAAGCTCGACGACACCATGGCCAAGTCGCCGGCGGCCGTGCTGGCGCTGCTGGAGCCGGTGTGGGAGAAGGCGCGGGCGAAAGCCGAGGCCGACCGGCAGGCGTTGCAGCGCCTGGCGGCCGCCGCCGGCGACAACGCGCCGCTCGCCGCCGCCGACTGGCGCTACTGGCAGGAGAAGCTGCGCGCCGAGAAATTCGCCTTCGACGAGGCCGGGCTGAAGCCCTATCTCCAGCTCGACCGCATCATCGATGCCTGCTTCGACGTCGCCGGCCGGCTGTTCGGCCTCACCTTCGAGGAGAAGACCGGCATCGCCGCCTGGCACGAGGAGGTGCGCGTCTTCGAGGTGAAGGACACCGACGGCGCCCACCGCGCCACCTTCCTCGCCGACTATTTCAGCCGGCCGTCGAAGCGCTCGGGCGCGTGGATGAGCTCGCTGCAAGGCGCGCACCGGCTGGGCGCGGGCGCTGCGCCCATCGTCTACAACATCATGAACTTCGCCCGGCCGCCCAGGGGCCGGCCGGCGCTGCTTTCCATGGACGAGGCGCGCACGCTGTTCCACGAGTTCGGCCATGCGCTGCACGGCATGCTGTCGGAGGCGCGGTGGCCGTCGGTGTCCGGCACCGCCGTCTCCCGCGACTTCGTGGAGCTGCCCTCGCAGCTCTACGAACACTGGCTGACCGTGCCGGAGATCCTGAAGAAGCACGCCCTGCACCATGAGACCGGCCAGCCGATGCCGGCGGAGCTGGTGGACAAGATGCTCGAGGCGCGCAACTTCGACGCCGGCTTCGCCACGGTCGAGTTCGCGGCCTCGGCGCTGGTCGACATGGCCTATCATTCGCAACGCGAGGCGCCGCAGGACCCGCTCGCCTTCGAGGCCGGGACGCTGGAGCGGCTCGGCATGCCGAAGGAGATCGCCATGCGCCATCGCACGCCGCACTTCCTGCACGTCTTCTCCGGCGACGGCTACTCGGCCGGCTACTATTCCTACATGTGGTCGGAAGTGCTCGACGCCGACGCCTTCTCGGCCTTCGAGGAGACCGGCGACGTGTTCGACGCGGCGACGGCGCAAAAGCTGCGCGCGCACATCTACTCCGCCGGCGGCACGAAGGACCCGGAAGAGCTCTACCGCGCCTTCCGCGGCAAGATGCCGTCGCCCGACGCGATGATGGCAAAGCGCGGGCTCGCCTGAGGCGGCCCGCTCAGCGGGGACGCGCGTTCAGCAGGGACGCAGGTCGCCCCTGCGGGCGGGGTCGGCGCAGGCCGGCAGCCCGCCTCCGGCCGATCCCTTCGGCCCGGTGACGGCGGCGAGATCGACCCCGTCCATGCCCGGCCTGTATGCCTCGTCGGCCGCCGCGCCCGCCTGCGGCACGGCCGACGACACCGCTCCGGCCGGGAGGGCGAGGAGGGCTGCGGCGAGCAGCGTCATGCGGGCAAGCGTGGTCATGGCGGTCGGGGTTCCTGCCGTTTTGTCCGACCTTAACGGGCAAGCGTTAACTTTGTTTCAACGCTTCGCCCCGGCTGCCGTCTCGACGCGCGCCTTCAGCGCCGCGTTCATGGCCTCGAAATCGGCGCGGAAGCGGGTCACGTCGAGGAACCACAGCGCCACGCCGCGAAATGTCTCGCCATGGACGAGGCGCGTGCCGCCCTCGTGCTCGCGCAGCAGGAAATAGTGCTCGCCGTCGAAGATGCGCGGCAGGACGAGGCGGCCGAGCCAGCGCAGCTCGCGCCCGGGCACGACCTTGAGCACGGTCGGGCGGAAGGTCATCTCGCCGCCGCCGGCCGGGCGCATCGTGTTGGCGAGCCGCGCGCCCTCGACGAGCTCGCCGCGCATCGCGACGAGGAACGGGTTCCAGCCGGCATGGCCTTCCGGGTCCGCGAGCGCGGCCCACACGGCGGCGGGCGGCGCGTCGATGGCGACCTCGGTGACGACCTCGCGGCGCGGGGCAAGGGCGAAGGCGGCGGCAGCGGCGAGGACGGCGAGCGTGGCGGCGAGGCAGAGAAGGGCGGTCATGGCTGTCTCCTTTCGGTCTTCGTCCCGGAGATAGCGCTGTCCGGCCGCCACGAAAATTGACGAAGACTCTTCAGATGCTATACGAAAATATATGAACGGCACGGACGACTGGGATTTGTGGCGGACCTTCCTCGCCGTGGTGCGGGAGAAAAGCCTGTCGGGCGCGGCCCGCGCGCTGTCCCTGACCCAGCCGACGGTCGGCCGCCACATCGGCGCGCTGGAGGGCTCGGTCGGGGCCGCGCTCTTCACCCGTTCGCGCGGCGGGTTGAACCCCACCGACCTGGCGCTGTCGCTGGTGCCGCACGCGCGGGCGATGGCCGCGGCCGCCGAGGCGCTGGTGCGCGCGGCCTCGGGCGGGGCGGCGCAGGCGCAAGGCACGGTGCGGCTCGCCGCCTCCGACATCGTCGGCACCTTCGTCCTGCCGCCGCTGCTCGCCTCCTTCCGCGAGCGCCATCCGGCCATCGCGATAGAGCTGGCGCTGTCCAACCGCAACGAGGACCTCCTGCGCCGCGAGGCCGACATCGCCGTGCGCATGGTGCGGCCGCATCAGGAGGCGGTGGCGGCGCGCCGGATCGGAACGGTGCGCATCGGCCTTTACGCCCATCGCCGCTATGTCGCCGCGCACGGCCTGCCGGCCTCGGCGGACGCGCTGTTCTCGCACGCCCATGCGCTCGTCGGCGTCGACCGCGACGCCGATGTGCTGCGCGGCGCGCGCGTGGGCGGCAGGGCGCTTTCGCGCGAGGATTTTTCCCTGCGCTGCGATTCCGACGTGGCGCAGCTGATGGCGGTGAAGGCCGGCTTCGGCATCGGCGCCTGCCAGGCGGGGCTCGCCGCGGCCGATCCCGACCTGGTGCCGGTGCTGCCCGGGGCGGTCGGCTTCGGCTACGAGATGTGGCTGGCCATGCACGAGGATCTGCGCGGCACGCGGCGCGTGCGGCTTGTCTACGATCACCTCGCCGAGGGGCTTTCGGCCTACCTGCGGCAAGGCTGATTGCGCGCACCCCTTTCGCAATTGCGAAAAAACCTGTATGAGGCCCCTCCCGAAAGTGCCGGCGCCCCGTTGCGCGGCCGAACCCCAGAGACCCCCTCGAGAGGCCTATGAAGCTCCGAAACATCGCGATCATCGCGCATGTCGACCATGGAAAGACCACGCTCGTCGATGCGCTTCTCAAGCAGTCCGGCTCGGTCCGCGACAACCAGCGCGTCGCCGAGCGCGTCATGGATTCCGGCGACATCGAGAAGGAGCGCGGCATCACCATCCTCGCCAAGGCCACCTCGGTCGAGTGGAAGGACACGCGCATCAACATCGTCGACACGCCGGGTCACGCCGATTTCGGCGGCGAGGTCGAGCGCATCCTCAACATGGTCGACGGCGCCATCGTGCTGGTCGACGCCGCCGAGGGCCCGATGCCGCAGACCAAGTTCGTGGTCGGCAAGGCGCTCAAGGTGGGGCTGAAGCCCATCGTCGCCATCAACAAGATCGACCGGCCCGACGCGCGCCACGTCGAGGTCATCAACGAGGTGTTCGACCTGTTCGCCGCGCTCGACGCCACCGACGAGCAGCTCGACTTCCCGATCCTCTACGGCTCGGGCCGCGACGGCTGGATGGCCGAGAGCCCCGAGGGGCCGAAGGAGGGCGGGCTGGCGCCGCTGTTCGACCTCGTGCTGCGCCACGTGCCGGAGCCGAGGGTCGGCGACGGGCCGTTCCGCATGATCGGCACCATTCTCGAGGCCAACCCCTTCCTCGGCCGCATCATCACCGGGCGCATCGAGTCCGGCACGCTGAAGCCCAACCAGGCGGTCAAGGTGCTGCATCACGACGGCTCGCTGCTGGAGACCGGCCGCGTGTCGAAGATCCTCGCCTTCCGCGGCATCGAGCGCCAGCCGATCGAGGAGGCGCAGGCCGGCGACATCGTGGCGATCGCCGGCCTGTCCAGGGGCACGGTCGCCGACACCTTCTGCGACCCGGCGGTCGCCGAGCCGCTCGCGGCCCAGCCGATCGACCCGCCGACGGTGACGATGTCCTTCCTCGTCAACGACTCGCCGCTCGCCGGCACCGAAGGCGACAAGGTGACGTCCCGCGTCATCCGCGACCGCCTGTTCCGCGAGGCCGAGGGCAACGTCGCGCTCAAGATCGAGGAATCGGCCGAGAAGGACTCCTTCTACGTCTCCGGCCGCGGCGAGCTCCAGCTTGCCGTCCTCATCGAGACCATGCGCCGCGAGGGCTTCGAGCTTGCTGTGTCGCGGCCGCGCGTCGTCATGAAGAAGGACGGCACCGGCCAGTTGCTGGAGCCGGTCGAGGAGGTCGTCATCGACGTCGACGAGGAGCATGCCGGCGTCGTCGTCCAGAAGATGAGCGAGCGCAAGGCCGAGATGGTCGAGCTGCGGCCCTCCGGCGGCAACCGCCAGCGCCTCGTCTTCTACGCGCCGACGCGCGGCCTGATCGGCTACCAGTCGGAGTTGCTCACCGACACGCGCGGCACGGCGGTGATGAACCGGCTGTTCCACGAGTACCAGCCCTGGAAGGGCGAGATCGGCGGCCGCATCAACGGCGTGCTGATCGCCAACGAGCCGGGCGAGGCCGTGGCCTACGCGCTGTGGAACTTGGAGGATCGCGGCCCGATGGTCATCGACCCCGGCGTCAAGGTCTATGCCGGCATGATCGTGGGCGTCCACTCCCGCGACAACGACCTCGAGGTCAACGTGCTCAAGGGCAAGAAGCTGACCAACATCCGCGCCGCCGGCAAGGACGAGGCGGTCAAGCTCACCCCGCCGATCCGCATGACGCTGGAGCGCGCGCTCGCCTGGATCCAGGACGACGAGCTGGTCGAGGTGACGCCGAAGTCGATCCGCCTGCGCAAGCTCTATCTCGACACCCACGAGCGCAAGCGCTTCGAGAAGAGCCGCACCGCCGGGGCGGCGTAGTTCTCGCTCACGGCCGCGCGCTCGCTTCGCTCGCCGGCCTCCGCGAGGGCGCGCCACGAGGCGCGACGCCCGGTCGGGCTTGCGGCCTTGCGGCCGATGTCGCTCGCCGGCCTGCGCGGGGGCCGCTGTCTGTGACGGCGCGGTCTCCGTCGGTGTGGGCGAAGCCGGATTGACAGGCCGACGCGGCCGGGGATGATGCGGGCTTCTCGCACAGGAGCCGCCCATGGACCCCGCATTCCTGCTCACCGCGCTCGTCGTCGTCGCCTCCCCCGGCACCGGCGTCGTCTACACGCTGGCGGTGGCGCTGGGGCGCGGCGCGGCACCTTCCGTCTCGGCCGCCTTCGGCTGCACGCTCGGCATCGTGCCGCACATGGCGGCCGCCATCCTCGGCCTCGCCGCGCTGATGCACACCAGCGCGGTGCTGTTCCAGGCCGTCAAGTTCGCCGGCGTCGCCTATCTTCTGTGGATGGCGTGGGGCACGCTGAAGGAGAAGGGCCTCCTGAGCGCGGAGCCGCAGAAGGAGCGGCTGTCGCACGCCGCCATCGTGCGGCGCGGCGTCGTGCTCAACGTCCTCAACCCCAAGCTGTCGATCTTCTTCCTCGCCTTCCTGCCGCAATTCGTGCCGCTCGACGCGGCGAGCCCCGCCGCGACGATGGTGTGGCTCGGCCTCGTCTTCATGGCGATGACCTTCGCGGTCTTCGTCGTCTACGGGCTTCTGGCGGCGCAGGTGCGCGGGCGCGTGCTGTCGAGCCGCGTCGCCATGGCGTGGCTGCGGCGCAGCTTCGCCGCCGCCTTCGCGCTGCTCGGCCTGCGGCTGGCCTTCACCTCGCGCTGAACGCTTTGGAGCGGCACCGCTCCATCTGTTCGTTTCAGCCGCATTTGTGCGACGTCAAGTGATTCCACTTGACTGCAAGATGCTTCAGCGCGCCATGGCGTGGTATTGCGGGTTCGGCCGCATGTCGACGGCGGCGGCCATGCGGTTCGACATGTTGTAGAACGAGGCGGCCGCGGCGATGTCCCAGATGTCGCGGTCGGCAAAGCCCGCGTCGCGCAGCGCCTGCCGGTCGGCCTCCTCGATCGTGTCGGGCCGCTCGGTCAGCTTGACGGCGAAGTCGAGCATCGCCTTCTGCTTCGCCGTCAGCTCGGCGACGCGATAGTTCATCACCATCTGCTCGCCCAGCACCGGGTCGCCGGAAAGCTGGCGCACCGCAGCGCCGTGGGCGGTCAGGCAGTAGTAGCAGTGGTTGACCGAGGAGACCGCCACCGCGATCATCTCGCGCTCCAGCTTGGACAGGCCCGAATCGCCCAGCATCAGCTCGTTGTACATGTCGGTGAAGGCGCGCAGCTTCTTCTCGTCGAAGGCGTAGGCGACGAGCACGTTGGGCACCAGGCCGAGCTTCTCCTCGCATTTGGCGAAGTAGGCTTTCGTGGCTTCCGACAGCGTGCCGGAGGGTTCCAGATCGAGCGCCGTGACGCGCGTTTCCATGCTTTATCTCCCTGTCATTCTTTGTTGGCACAGTGCGCTCGACCGCTCGCCAAACGCCTTTTGTCTGCTACGATAAAACCAAACAATTACAGACGGGACAGGAAAACGCCATGCCAGCGGGCAGGACTTCGCCGAAAGCCGACAAACATGCGGGTCAGGGGGGCAGGCTTTCGGAGTTCCTGCGGCTGCGCGCGCCGGCGGAGGACCTGGCCGCCTATGACGAGGCGGTGTTCGAGCGCGCCGCCGGCCTCGCCGCCGCCGCGCTGTCGCGGCACCGGCGCGGCGAGAGCGTCATCGCCGTCGACGACGACGCGGCGCTCCAGCGCGAGGGCCGGCAGGTCAGCGCGATCACCGTCGTCAACGACAACATGCCGTTCCTGTTCGATTCGATCCTGGGCGAGATCGCCGACAGCGCCGGCGAGCCGCTTCTGGTGCTGCATCCGGTCATCCTGGTCTCGCGCGACAGGAGCGGCGCGGCCGCCTTCGTCGGCGAGGCCGCGCCCGGCAAGGCCGAGCCCGGCGTCGAGCGCGTCAGCCTGATCCACGTCCATGTCGGGCGGCTCGGCGAGGAGGCGGCGAAGGCGCTGAAGGAGCGGCTCGCCTACATCCTGTCGCAGGTGCGCGCCGCCGTCGGCGACTGGAAGCCGATGCTGGCGCGCCTCGACCAGGCCATCCACGATTTCCGCTACGCCGCCGTGCCGCTCGACCGCGACGAGGTGGCGGAGGGGATCGCCTTCCTCGAATGGCTGCGCGACGACAACTTCACCTTCCTCGGCATGCGCGAGTTCAAATATGTCGGCGGCGAGAAGACCGGCATGCTGGAGGTGTCGAAGAAGGCGGGGCTCGGCATCCTGACCGACCCCGGCGTGCTGGTGCTGCGGCGCGGCACCGAGGCCGTCACCACCACGCCGGAGATCCGCGCCTTCCTGCACGGGCCCGAGCCGCTGATCGTCACCAAGGCCAACGCCAAGTCGGTGGTCCACCGCCGCGCCTATCTCGACTATGTCGGGGTCAAGGTGTTCGACGCCAAGGGCAGGCTCGCGGGCGAATTGCGCATCGTCGGCCTGTTCACCTCCACCGCCTACACCAGCTCGGTGATGAACATCCCCTATCTGCGCTCCAAGGCGGCGGCGGTGATCGCCAGGTCCGGGTTCGACGCCAGCGACCATTCCGGCAAGGCGCTGATGAACGTGCTGGAATCCTACCCGCGCGACGAGCTGTTCCAGATCAGCGTGCCGACGCTGCGCAAGCATGCCGATGCGATCCTGGCGCTCGGCGAGCGGCCGCGCGTGCGGGCGCTGTTCCGGGTCGACCAGTTCGACCGCTTCGTCTCCATCCTCGTCTTCGTGCCGCGCGACCGCTACGATTCGGCCGTGCGCGAGCGCATCGGCGCGTTCCTGAAGACCGCGTTCGACGGCCGCCTGTCGGCCTATTATCCGAGCTTTCCCGAAGGCGGGCTGGCGCGCGTCCATTTCATCATCGGCCGTTCGGGCGGCCGCACGCCCAAGGTGGAGGCGGCCGCGCTGGAGGCCGGCATCCGCGCCATCGTGCGCACCTGGGAGGACACGCTCGCCGAGGCCGCCTCCGATACCGGCGCGCCGGCGGCGCTGGCGGCAATCGCCAACCGGCTGCCGCACAGCTATCGCAACTCGTTCACGCCGCAGACGGCGCTCGCCGACGCGGCCCGCATCGAGACGCTGTCGGCCGCCGACCCGATCGCCATCGACTTCTACCGCGCCGAGGGCGACGACGACAGCCACGCCTCGCTCAAGATCTACCATCACGGCGAGCCGGTCGGCCTGTCGCGGCGGGTTCCGCTCTTGGAGAACATGGGCTTCCGCGTCATCAGCGAGCGCACCTTTGAAATTCCGGGCCAGGACGGCGCGGCCTCCGTGTTCATCCACGACATGGAGCTCGTCAACGGCCTCGGCGGCACGGTCGACCTCGCCGACGGCGGCGCGCTGCTGGAGGAGGTGTTCCTGTCGATCTGGCGCGGCGAGACCGACAACGACGCCTATGCCGCGCTGGTGCAGAGCGCGGGCCTGCGCGCGCGAGAAATCCAGCTCCTGCGCGCCTACGGCCGCTATCTCCAGCAGGCGGGCATCCCGCAGAGCCAGGACTTCATCGCCGCCGCGCTCAACCGCTATCCCGACATCGCGCGGGCGCTGTTCACGCTGTTCACCGTCCGGTTCGATCCGGAAAACCGCGAGGACCGGGCCGTGGCGGCCAGGCACATCGTCGCGGCCATCGACGACGCGCTGGAGGAGGTGCCGAACCTCGACGACGACACCATCGTGCGGCGCTACCGCAACCTGATCGAATCGAGCCTGCGCACCAACTACTACGCGCCGGAGACGGACGAGCCGCGCTCGCTGGCGATCAAGCTCGATTCGCGCGCCGTCACCGGCCTGCCCGAGCCGCGGCCGTGGCGCGAGATCTTCGTCTACGGCCCCGAGGTCGAGGGCGTTCACCTGCGCTACGGCCCGGTGGCGCGCGGCGGCCTGCGCTGGTCCGACCGGGCGCAGGACTACCGCACCGAGGTGCTCGGCCTCGTCAAGGCGCAGCAGGTCAAGAACGCGGTCATCGTGCCGGTCGGCGCCAAGGGCTGCTTCTACCCGCGGCTGCTTCCGGCGGGCGGCAGCCGCGCCGAGGTGTTCGCCGCCGGCCGCGCGGCCTATGTCAACTTCATCTCCAGCCTGCTTTCGGTGACCGACAACCTCGACGGCGACGCGGTGGTCCCGCCGCAGGGCGTGGTGCGGCAGGACGGCGACGATCCCTATTTCGTCGTCGCCGCCGACAAGGGCACCGCCACCTTCTCCGACACGGCCAACGGCATCAGCCAGCGCCACGGCTTCTGGCTCGACGACGCCTTCGCCTCCGGCGGCTCGGCCGGCTACGATCACAAGAAGATGGGGATCACCGCGCGGGGCGCGTGGGAGGCGGTCAAGCGCCACTTCCGCGAGATGAACCGCGACATCCAGAACGAGCCCTTCACCGCGGTCGGCGTCGGCGACATGTCGGGCGACGTGTTCGGCAACGGCATGCTGCGCTCGCCCTTCACCCGGCTCGTCGCCGCCTTCGACCATCGCGACATCTTCATCGACCCCGCGCCGGACGAGGCCGCGTCCTTCGCCGAGCGCGAGCGGCTGTTCCAGAACCCGCAGCTTTCCTGGCAGGACTACGACCGCACCAGGCTGTCGGACGGCGGCATGGTGATCTCCCGCTCGGCCAAGTCGGTGACGCTGACGCCGCAGGCCGCGGCGGCCATCGGCCTGTCGAAGGCGACCGCGTCGCCGGCCGAGATCATGAGCGCCATCCTCAGGGCGCCGGTCGATCTGTTGTGGTTCGGCGGCATCGGCACCTATGTGCGCGGCTCGGGCGAGGCCAACGCCGACGTCGGCGACCGCGCCAACGACGCCATCCGCGTCACCGGCGGCGAGATCCGCGCCAGGGTGGTGGGCGAGGGCGCCAATCTCGGCATGACCCAGCGCGGCCGCATCGAATACGGCCTGGCCGGCGGCCGCTGCAACTCCGACGCCATCGACAATTCCGGCGGCGTCAACTCGTCCGACCTCGAGGTCAACATCAAGATCGCGCTGGCGGCGGCGATGCGCAGGGCCACGCTGACGCGCCCGGCGCGCAACAGGCTGCTCGCCGACATGACCGACGAGGTGGCGGCGCTGGTGCTGGCCAACAATTACGAGCAGACGCTGGCGCTGTCGCTGGCGCGGCGGCGCGGGCTCGCCGACCTCGCGCACCAGGAGCGCTTCATGCAGGCGCTGGAGAGCCGCGGCCTGCTCGACCGCGCCGTCGAGGCGCTGCCGGGAAGCGCGGCCATGGCCGAGCGCCAGGCGCGCGGCGAGCCGCTGACGCGGCCCGAGCTCGGCGTGCTGCTCGCCTATGCCAAGCTGACGCTGTTCGACGACGTCGTGAAGAGCGGCCTGCCCGACGACCCGCATTTCGAGGCCGACCTCTTCGCCTATTTCCCGGCGAAGATGGCGAAGAAGTACGCCGGCGAGATCAGGGGCCACCGGCTGCGGCGCGAGATCGTCGCCACCCAGCTCGCCAACGACGCCGTCAACCGCGGCGGCCCGTCCTTCATCAGCCGCATGCAGGACCTGACCGGCCATCCGGCGGCGGAGGCGGTCGCGGCCTATGCGATCGTGCGCGACGGCTTCGAGCTGCCGGCGCTCTATGCGCAGATCGACGCGCTCGACGCCAGGATCGACGGCGACGCCCAGCTCGAGCTCTACCAGTCGGTCGGGCGGCTGGTGCACGCGGCGACCGCGTGGCTGCTCAAGAACGACGACAACGCCGCCCCGCTCGGCGGCCGCATCGCCGCGCTGCGCGAGGCGCGCAGGGCGCTCGAGGGCAGCGTCGCGGCCATGCTGCCCGCCTTCGTCGCCGCGCGGCTCGAGGAACGCCGGCGCGAGCTCGTCGGCCTCGGCGCGCCCGAGGCGCTGGCCGGCAGGATCGCCTTCCTGTGGGTCGCCGAATCGATCCCCGACATCGCCCGCATCGCGGCGGAGACCGGCGGCGACCTCGTCAGGGCGGCGCGCGCCTTCATGGCCGTCACCGAGGCGTTCCGCGTCAGCCGCATCGGCGAGGCCGCGCGCGCCCTTTCGCCGACCGACTACTATGACGGGCTGGCGCTGTCGCGGGCGCTGGAGACCATCGGCGCGGCACGGCGCGGCATCGCGGTCGCCGCGCTCGCCGGCCATGCGGCGGCGGACGATCCGGTCGCGGCATGGCTGGAGGCGGGCGGCACGCGCGTGGCGCGCACGCGCGAGCGGCTTCAGGCGCTGACCGAGGGCGGCGACCTGACCGTCTCGCGCCTGACGGTGGCGTCGGGCCTGATGACGGATCTGAGCTGACACATTGCGCCGTGACGGAGAGAGGGCGGGCCATGGACGATGACAGACACGTGCCGGTCCCCCGGCGCGGCATCTGGGGATGGATGCTGTTCGACTGGGCGCAACAGCCCTTCCACACGCTCGTCATCACCTTCGTCTTCGCGCCCTATTTCGCGGCGGCCGTGGCGCCCGACGCGGCGCGCGGGCAGGAGCTGTGGGGCTACGCCACCGGCGTCGGCGGGCTCCTGATCGCGCTGTCCTCGCCGGTGCTCGGCGCCATCGCCGACGCCAGCGGCCCGCGCAAGCCGTGGGTCCTCGTGTTCTCGGTCATCGGCGTCGTCGGCTGCTGGTGCCTGTGGTACGCCACGCCCGGCATGGGCGACCTGACCTTCGTGCTCATCGCCATCGCCGTCGCGGTGTTCGGCATGGAGTTCGCCGCCGTCTTCAACAATGCGATGATGCCCGACCTGGTGCCGCGCTCGCAGCTCGGCCGCCTGTCGGGCTCGGCCTGGGGGCTGGGCTATGTCGGCGGGCTGATCTCGCTGGTGCTGGTGCTGGGCTTCATGTCGGCCTCGCCGGAGAGCGGGCGCACGCTGCTCGGCTTCGAGCCGATCCTCGGCCTCGACCCCCTCTCGCGCGAGGGCGACCGCGCCGCGGGGCCGCTGACGGCGATCTGGTTCTTGATCTTCGCGCTGCCGATGTTCCTGTTCACGCCCGACGTGCCGCGCAAGGCCGCGCGCAGCGGCGCGATCGGCAGGGGGCTCGCCAGCCTCGGCGCGACGCTGCGCCGCCTGCCCGGCGAGAAGAGCTATTTCAGCTACCTGATGTCGTCGATGTTCTACCGCGACGCGCTCAACGCGCTCTACGCCTTCGGCGGCATCTATGCCGCCGGCGTGCTCGGCTGGTCGATCATCCAGATCGGCGTGTTCGGCATCCTGGCCAACATCACCGGCGCGGTGGGCGCGTGGCTCGGCGGCCGTGCCGACCAGCGCTACGGCCCCAAGACCGTGGTGACGTGGTCGATCCTGATCCTGATCTTCTGCTGCGTGCTGGTCATCTCCACCACCCAGACCGAGGTGCTGTTCATGCCGGTGGCGGCGGCGGGCGGGACGAGCAGCCTGCCCGACATCGTCTTCTACGCGGCCGGCGCGCTGATCGGCTCGGCCGGCGGGGCGATCCAGGCCGCCTCGCGCACGCTGCTGGTCGACCAGGTCGACAGGGACAAGGTCACGGAGGCGTTCGGCCTCTACGCGCTGTCGGGCAAGGCCACCACCTTCATCGGCCCGCTGTCGATCGCCTTCGCCACCGCCTTCTTCGCCTCGGAGGCGTTCGGCCTGTCGGCGCAGGACGCGCAGCGGCTCGGCGTCACCCCGATCATCGTGCTGTTCGCCATCGGGCTGGCGCTGCTGCCGCTGGTGAAGAGCCGCTACTACGAGCCGGCGACGGCCGGCTGAGGCCCGCGCCGGCTCGCCGCCGTCGTCCGTTCAGTGCCGGAAGTGGCGCACCCCGGTGAAGACCATGGCGATGCCGTTGTCGTCGGCGGCCGCGATCACGTCTGCGTCGCGCATCGAGCCGCCGGGCTGGACGACGGCGGTGGCGCCGGCCTCGACCGCCGCCATGAGCCCGTCGGCGAAGGGGAAGAAGGCGTCCGACGCCACCACCGAGCCCCTGGTCAGCGGCTCCTTCAGCCCGGCGGCCTCGGCCGCGTCGAGCGCCTTGCGCGCGGCGATGCGCGAGGAATCGACCCGGCTCATCTGGCCGGCGCCGATGCCGACCGTGGCGCGGTCCCTCGCATAGACGATGGCGTTCGACTTGACGTGCTTGGCCACCCGGAAGGCGAAGGCGAGGTCGGCCATCTCCGTTTCCGTCGGCGCGCGCTTCGTCACCACCTTCAGGTCGAGGTCGTCGACCACGGCGTTGTCGCGTGACTGGACGAGCAGCCCGCCGGCGACCGACTTCACGGTCATGCCGGCGGCGCGCGGATCGGGCAGGCCGCCGGTGACGAGCAGGCGCAGGTTCTTCTTCGCCGCAACGATGGCCGCCGCCTCGGGCGAGGCCTCGGGCGCGATGATGACCTCGGTGAAGGTCTTGACGATCTCCTCGGCCGCCTCGGCGTCGAGCAGGCGGTTCAACGCCACGATGCCGCCGAAGGCCGAGACCGGGTCGCAGCGAAGCGCCGCGAGATAGGCGTCCTTCAGCGACGCCCCTTCGGCGACGCCGCACGGGTTGGCGTGCTTGATGATGGCGACGGCCGCCGTGCGGGCGGGGTCGAACTCGGCCACCAGCTCGAAGGCGGCGTCGGTGTCGTTGACGTTGTTGTAGGAGAGCTGCTTGCCCTGGAGCTGGCGCGCGGTGGCCACGCCCGGCCGCCTGTCGCCGTTGACGTAGAAGCCCGCCTTCTGGTGCGGGTTCTCGCCGTAGCGCATCACCGTCTCCAGCCTGCCGCCGAAGGCGCGCCAGGCCGGGTCCTCCATGGCGAGGGCGTCGGCGAACCAGCCGGAGATGGCGGCGTCGTAGGCGGCGGTGCGGGCGTAGGCTTTCGCGGCCAGCTCCTGCCGGAAGCGGTAGGGCGTGGCGCCGCCGTTCTCCTTCAGCGCCTCGAGCAGGCGGCCGTAGTCGGCCGGGTCGGTGACGACGGCGACATAGGCGTGGTTCTTGGCCGAGGCGCGCACCATGGCCGGGCCGCCGATGTCGATGTTCTCGACCACGGAAGCGTAGTCGCCGCCGGCGGCGCGCACCGCCTCGAACGGGTAGAGGTTGATGACCGCGATGTCGATGGCGCCGATTCCGTGCGCATCCATCGCCGCGACATGGTCCGCATCGTCGCGGATGGCGAGCAGGCCGCCATGCACCGCCGGATGCAGCGTCTTGACGCGGCCGTCCATGATCTCGGGGAAGCCGGTGATGTCGGAGACGTCCCTGACCGCGATGCCTTCGGCGGCGATGGCCTTCGCCGTGCCGCCGGTCGAGACCAGCTCGACGCCGGCGTCGGCCAGCGCGCGGGCAAGCTCGATCAGGCCGGTCTTGTCGGAGACCGACAGGAGCGCGCGGCGCGCCGTGACGAGGTCGGGGGCGGGAATGTTCTTCGAGGCGACGGCCATGGCGCAAGGCTCCGTGCGGGATCGGCGGGGAAGGAATTTTTCGCGGCCTAGCACAGGAAGGCGCGGATGCAAACGCCCGTCGCCCGCCATCGGCGAGGCCGGCTACAGGCGCAGGAAGCGCCAGTGGATCTCCGGGTGCTCGGAGGCCCGGTAGCAAAAGACGATCTGGCGGCTGCGGCGCGGACCGCCGATGCCGGCGAAGAACAGCGAGTCCTCGACCTGCGGCGCCATCTCCTCGCAGGAGAACTCCCAGCGCTCGCCGTCCGCGCCCGCCAGCACCAGCCCGTGGCGGTTGTTCTCAAACAGCGCCACGTCGGGGTGGAGATGGAAGCGCACGGCGACGTTGTCGCGGCCGTTGGCGTGCGCGATCTCGCCGCCCTTGCGGAAGACGCGGTCGATGCCTTCCAGCACCTCGCCATTGGCGGAGAGGGAAAGCTCGCGCTCGTGATAGAGGCCGAAGCGCGCGACATAGCCGTCGTGGCGGGCGACGAAGGCCTGGATGCCGGCCGAATCGAGCCGCCGGCAGGCGACCTGCCGCGGTCCGTCGACCAGCGGCGTGCCGATCAGCGCGCTCACGCCGTGCGGGAGCGCGAAGCGGGCCGAGGAGGTGTCGTTGAGCGTCGCCGTCGAATGGGCGGCGGTCGAGCGCGACAGCGGCCGGAAATCCTCCGCGCCGAAGGTGTCGACGCCGCAATTGACCACGAAGTGGCTGCGCCCCGACGACAGCTCGAAGGACAGGCAGCCGGCCTGCGCCTGGTGCGAGACCTCGGCCGCCGGCGGCGGGCCGGCGTCGGCGATGACGGTGACGCCGCCCATCGCCAGCCGCTCGTAGCCCGAATGCGGCGCGTGCAGCAGCGGCGCCCCGGCGGTGTCGTCGTGGCGCAGGATGGCGGCGATGCGGTCGTGGCTGGTCGCGCCCATGCCGTTGAAGCGGGCGAGCGTGCCGTCCTGGTGGCGGAAGAAGCGCAGCGCCGGCAGCATGCGCTCGACCGCGCCGATCAGCGCCTCGGGCGGGGCCTCGGCCTGGTTGGAATAGGTGTGGCGCAGCGGCAGAAGGTCGGCCAGCAGCTCCAGCACCGCCTCGGGATTGCGCGAGATGTGGCCGCCGTCGGGCAGGATCTGGCGGTCGAGCTCGGCCGAGAGCTGGCGCGAGGCGTTGCGCAGCGCCGCCGGTGCCGCGGGCAGCGACAGCGCGGCGAAGGCGAGCGCGATGCGCGCGCGCAGCTTCTCCTCGTCGCCCGGCATCTCGGGCGCGACCGTGCGCAGATAGCGGATCTGGATCGCCAGCGATTTCAGGAAGACGCGGTAGAAGGCGTAGTCCGCGCCGTGCAGCACGACGCCCGAATGCTGCAGCCAGGCGATGATGCGCCGCGCGGTGACGCCGGCGCCCCACGCCAGCCCGCCGATGCGGCGGCCGTGCAGCGCCATCCAGTCGGCGACGAGCGCGCGCGCGTTGGCGGCGGCGAGATCGGTCTCGGCCGCGGCCATGTGGCGCAGCCAGCCGAAGCCGTGGAGCGCGCAAAGCCATTGCCGGCTCGCCGTCTCGATCTCGAAGGGCGAGGCGCCCTGCGTGTCGACCAGCGTGCCGGCGAAGGGAAAGCGGCAGTGATAGATCTCGTTGGCGATCTGCGGATCGGCGAGGCGCAGGTCGGGCGGGGCGATCAGCACCCGCTCGGGCGTGCGGCCGGTGAAGCGCCAGCGATAGACCGGCCCCAGGCGCAGGCGCCCGCGCAGCCTTCGCCACGCGGCCGAGGCGACGAGCGCCCAAAGCTGAGGTGAACCGGACCGTTCAAAGCCCAACTCGATCTTGCCTCCGAATCGCCCCCCGGCTCGCAACGGCAGGATTAACTTAGGCGAGTCAAGACATTGTGCGAAAGCGCAAAAAGGCGGCGGGGCTCAGGCGAGCCGTCTCAGCCGCGCGGCGAAGAAGCCGTCGAGGCCCGAAAGCGCCGGCGTTTCCAGCTTCAGGCCGGCCGGCGTGGTGCGCAGCGCGCCGTCCGCGGTCAGGAACGGGTCGCAGAAGGGGAACTCGCCCGGCCGCACCGGCTCCGCCTTCACCTGCGGGGCGGCGGCGAGGAAATCGCGCACAAGGTCCTCGCCCTCGGCGGGGTCGAGCGAGCAGTTGGAGAAGACGATCAGGCCGCCGGGCCTGGCCAGCGTCGCGGCATGGGCGAGCATGCGCGCCTGGAGCGCGGCGAGCTTGTCCACGTCCTGCGGCCCCTTGGTCCACGGCACGTCGGGATGGCGGCGCACGGTGCCGGTGGACGAGCAGGGCGCGTCGAGCAACACGGCGTCGAAGGGCGCCTCCGGCCGGTAGTCGAACAGGTCGCCCTGGACGATCTCGGCCTTCAGGTCCAGCCGCTCGAGATTGGCGGCCAGCCGCTTGGCGCGGTTGGGCGACAGCTCCAGCGCGGTGACGGCCGCGCCGGCATGGGCGAGCTGGGCGGTCTTGCCGCCGGGCGCGGCGCACAGATCGACGACGCGCAGGCCGGAAACGTCGCCGAACAGCCGCGCCGGCAGGGCGGCGGCGGCGTCCTGCACCCACCATTCGCCCTCGGCGAAGCCGGGCAGCGCGGTCAGCGGGCCTTCGAGCCTTGCAAGACGCACGCCGCCGGTGGGCAGCACGACGCCGCCGAGGCGGGCGGCCCAGCCCTGCGGGTCGGATTTCACGGTGAGATCGAGCGGCGGCTCCAGCCGGTGGGCGGCGAGGATCCCGGCCGCGCGGTCCTCGCCATAGGCGGCGCGAAGGCGCTGCGCGAACCAGTCCGGCGCGTCGACGGTCCGGGCCAGCGCGGCCGGCAGGGCGCGCTCCTTGCGCCGGGCGATCTCGCGCAGCACGCCGTTGACCAGCGCGGAAAAGCGCAGCGTGCGCGGGTCGGACTTGGCCTGGGTGACGGCGAGGTCGACGGCGGCGCTGTCGGGCACGTCGAGGAACAGGATCTGCGCGGCCGCGACGTGCAGGATGTGCGACAGCGCATGCGCGTTCGCCGGCAGCGGGCGCTGGAGCCTGGCGTCGATCAGCGCCTGGATGGTGCGGCGGAAGCGCAGCGCCGTGGTCAGGATGGCGCGCACCAGCGCGCGGTCGCGCGGCTCCAGCGCCCGGAACTGCGGATGGCCGTGGTCGTGGTCGGTCAGCCCGTCGAGCGGCGTGCGGGCATCGACCACGGCCGCCAGAAGCTTCGCCGCCGCCTTGCGCGCGGCAAGGCCGGGCGTCACCGGCGGCCGCTCCTCGGGCCGGTCGGGTTGCGGCCCCACGGGTTGGTGTCGGGCCGCGCGGGCGCTTCGGGCCGCCGCCCGCCCCCGCGGTCGCCCCATGGGCCGGAAGCCTCCGCGTCGGGGGCCTGCGTGTCGGGGGTCTGCGTGTCGGAGTCGCGCTGCGCGGAGCCGCCGCCACCACCGCCGCCGAACTCGTGCGCCATGGCCTCGAGCGCGGCGATGCGGTTCTGCGTGTTGGGGTGGGTGGAGAACAGATTGTCCATCCGCTCGCCCGACAGCGGGTTGATGATGAACAGATGCGCGGTCGCCGGGTTGCGCTCGGCGTCCGGGTTGTGGAGCGTCTGCGCCGAGCGAGCGATCTTGCCCAGCGCCGAGGCCAGCCACAGCGGCTGGTTGCAGATCTCGGCGCCGCGCCGGTCGGCGGCGTATTCGCGGGTGCGGCTGATCGCCATCTGCACGATCATCGCCGCCAGCGGCGCGACGATGATGGCGACCAGCACGCCGATGACGCCCAGCGGGTTGCCGTTGTTGCTGTCGCGGCTGCCGCCCACGAAGAAGGCGAAGTTGCCGAGCATGGAGATGGCGCCGGCCAGCGTCGCCGTGATCGTCATGGTCAGCGTGTCGCGGTTCTGGACGTGGGCGAGCTCGTGCGCCATCACGCCGGCCACCTCCTCCCGGCTCAGCCGTTGCAGCAGGCCGGTGGTGGCGGCCACGGCCGCGTTCCGGGGGTTGCGGCCGGTGGCGAAGGCGTTGGGCTGCGGCGTGTCGATCAGGTAGACGCGCGGCATCGGCAGGCCGGCGCGCCCGGCCAGCGCCTTGACGATGCCGTAGAACTCCGGCGCGCTGCGCTCGTCGACCTCGACGGCGCGGTGCATGCGCAGCACCATCTTGTCGCCGTTCCAGTAGCTGAACAGGTTCATGGCCGCCGCGATCGCGAAGGCGATGAGCATGCCGCTCTGCCCGCCGATCAGATAGCCCACGCCCATGAACAGCGCCGTCATCAGCGCCAGGAGCATTGCCGTGCGGATGACGTTCATCCGGGACTCCGTTTCGCTTGCCCGCGCGGCGGGTCGATCCCGCCGCAAAACGCCTATATGATGGGAAGCAATCGCCGCCAATTCAACATTTCCCGCCGGAGAACCCGATGAGCGCCGCCGAGACCGATCCCGCAGGCACGAAGCAGCAAGAGCAGCGCCGCCCGCTTTCGCCGGCCGCGCGGCGCGCGCTCGACGAGGCAAGGGCGCGCCGCGCCGAGGCGGCGGCCCGCGAGGCGGCTGCGCCGAAGGAAATCGGCGGCCGCGGCGGCAACGATCCCGCCCGCTACGGCGACTGGGAGATCAAGGGCATCGCCTGCGACTTCTGAGGCGCGCCGGCCGCTGGCGCCGGTGTCCGCGCCGTCTTGCCTCGGGCAGGATATAGGATTATTGTCCTATCCATGCCGTTTCCGTACCGATCCCTGTCGGGCCTCGCCCTGCTTGCCGCAGCCTGTCTGCCGGCGGCCGCGGCGGAGCTGTTCCCGGGGCCCGTCGAGGCGCGGGTGCTGCGTGTCATCGACGGCGATACCTTCCTGGCCGAGGCGCTGGTGTGGCCGGGCCACAGCGTCACGGTGTCGGTGCGCATCCGCGGCATCGACGCGCCCGAGATGCGCAGCCGCTGCGCGGCCGAGAAGGCGGCGGCGCGCCGGGCGCGCTCGGCGCTCGTCCGGCTCGTCGGCGACGGGCCGGTCAGCATCAGCGCCATCGGCGGCGCCAAATATTACGGCCGCGTGCTCGCGGACGTGGCCGACGCGCGGGGCCGGCCCGTGGCGGCGGCGATGCTGCGCCTCGGCATGGCGCGGCCCTATGACGGCGGCCGGCGGGTATCCTTCTGCTAACCTTGTTGCGTCATTTCGGCCCGCAGCCGGCAAAATCCCGCGTCCCGGCCGCGCCCCGTTCATCTTTCCCCAACCAATAAAGGAGGAAAAAGGGCCGCGATTTCGGTGATACCGCGAGCGAGGGCGCGGCGAGCCAGCATTCCGGCCCGCAATCCGCATGTGCCTCGTCGTCGGCCCGACCGTGTTGCGAATGGAGACAGGCGATGGCGACGAAGTCGGTATTCCAGCGGGCCTTGCGGCGATTCGGCCGCGACCGGCGCGGCAACTACGCGATGATGACGGCGGTGCTGGCGCCGATGCTGCTGGTCGGCGTCGGCTACGGGCTCAACGTCGCCCAGATCTCGACCGCCCGCTCCAACCTGCTCGCCGCGCTCGACTCGGCCGTCACGTCGACGGCCCGCGACATCTCCATCGGCGTCATCAAGCCGGAGAACGCCGAGCCGATGATCGAGGCGTTCCTGGTCGCCAACGGCCGGCGCGCCTTCTCCGAAGGCGACCGCATCAAGCTCGACGAGGTCGTCGTCGACAGGTTCAGGAAGACCGTGATGGCGAAGGCGAGCGTGCGGGTCGACATGGTGTTCCCGCTGTTCGGGGCCTCCAACAAGCAGGTGCTGAGGACCGAATCGGCGGCCATGTATTCCGACCGCAAGATCGAGGTCGCGATGATGCTCGACGTCACGGGGTCGATGAGGAAGTCGGGCAAGACCGACAAGATCGGCGATCTCAAGAACGCGGCGACCATCGCGGTCGAGGCGCTGCTGTCGGGCAACAAGTACAGCCCGGACCGCATCCGCGTCGCGCTCGTGCCCTATGCCGCCTCCGTCAACGCCGGCGCGCTGGCCAAGGCGACGGTGTTCATAGAGGAAAAGAACGGGCCGAACCTGCCGCCGACCGGCTGGACGCCCCCGTCGAAGCGCAAGGACAACTGCGCCACCGAGCGCAAGATGGAGAACGGTACGGCCGACCTTTCCGACGATGCGCCGGATTCCGAGCGCTGGAACAGCCAGACCAAGAAATACTACAAGGCCCTGGTCAACCGCGACGAGCGTCTGGACAACGAAACCACGACCAAGTGCCCGGCCGCCGCCGTCGTGCCGCTGACCACCGACGAGGCCAGGCTGAAGAACGAGATCGCGTCGTTCGTCGCCGATGGCAACACGGGCGGCAGCATCGCCACGCAGTGGACCTACTACATGCTGTCGCCGAACTGGCGAAACGCGATCACCGCCGCCGGGCTCGGCGCGGGGCCGGCCGATCCCGACCCCGACAAGCTCGCCAAGATCGCGATCCTGATGACCGACGGCGAATACAACCGCGCCTATGCCGGCTCCAGCTCGAACATGACGACGAACGCCCAGAACAATGCCAAGAACCTGTGCGCGCGCATGAAGGCCGACGGCATCGAGGTCTTCACAATCGGCTTCGCCCTGCCCGCCAGCCAGAGTGCGGCATCGCGGACGACGCTGAAGAACTGCGCCTCGCCGGACACGCCGCTGACCAAGCATTTCTACGACGCCGCGACCGGCGAGGAGCTGAAGAAGGCGTTCCAGGACATCGTGCGCAACATCGAGCGGCTGGCGCTGATCCGTTAACGGGCGGGAGCGCGTTTCCGCGGCCGGCCCGGCGGCTCAGCGGCTGCCGAAGATGGCGGAGCCGACGCGCACGCCGGTGGCGCCGAAGGCAATCGCGGTCTCGTAGTCGCCCGACATGCCCATCGACAGCTTGTCCACGCCCGCCTCGCGGGCGAGCCCGGCAAGCAGGGCGAAATGCGGGCCGGGGTTCTCGGTCGCGGGCGGGATCGCCATCAGCCCCTCTATGGAAAGCCCGTGGACCTCGCGGCAGCGGGCGACGAAGCTTGCGGCCTCGCGCGGGTCGATGCCGGCCTTCTGGGGTTCGAGCCCGGTGTTGACCTGCACGTAGAGGCGCGGGGCGCGGCCCTGCTTGCCGATCTCCTTCGCCAGCTCGGCGGCGATCTTCTCGCGGTCGACCGTCTCGATCACGTCGAACAGGGCGACGGCCTCCCTCGCCTTGTTGGATTGCAGCGGCCCGATCAGCCGCAGCTCGATGTCGGGAAATCCGGCCTTCAGCGCCGGCCACTTGGCCGCCGCCTCCTGCACGCGGTTCTCGCCGAAGACGCGCTGGCCGGCCTCGATCACCGGGCGCACGGCGTCGGCGTCGAAGGTCTTCGACACCGCCACCAGCGTCACCGCGCCGGCTGGCCTGCCTGCCGCCTTCCGCGCCCGTTCGATATTGGCCCTGACCTCGGCCAGCCGCGACACCGCATCCGTCATTTGACCCTCCGGAGTTGACGCCCCCGGCAAACCATGGTGAAGGTCCGGCCGGCGAATTTCCGCATCCGTTCTTTAAGTGAAAAAGCGGTCATGGCAACCGAACGATACGATCCCCGCGCATCCGAACCGAAATGGCAGAAGGCCTGGGACGAGGCGAAGCTGTTCGCCACCGTCAACGACGACCCGCGGCCGAAATACTACGTGCTCGAGATGTTCCCCTATCCGTCCGGGCGCATCCATATGGGCCATGTCCGCAACTACACCATGGGCGACGTGGTGGCCCGCTACAAGCGCGCGAGCGGCTTCAACGTGCTGCACCCGATGGGCTGGGACGCCTTCGGCCTGCCGGCAGAGAACGCGGCGCGCGACAACAGGGTCAACCCGCGCGACTGGACCTACGCCAACATCGCCACGATGAAGGGCCAGCTGAAGACGATGGGCCTGTCGCTCGACTGGGACCGCGAGTTCGCCACCTGCGATCCCTCCTACTATCGCCACCAGCAGAGGATGTTCCTCGACTTCTGGAAGGCCGGGCTGGTCGAGCGCAAGGCGGCCAAGGTCAACTGGGACCCGGTCGACATGACCGTGCTCGCCAACGAGCAGGTGATCGACGGGCGCGGCTGGCGCTCCGGCGCGCCGGTCGAGCAGCGCGACCTGACGCAGTGGTTCCTCAAGATCACCTCGCGGGCGCAGGACCTGCTCGACGGGCTGGAAACGCTGGATCGCTGGCCCGACAAGGTCAAGCTGATGCAGGCCAACTGGATCGGCCGTTCGGAAGGGTTGCAGATCCGCTGGAAGCTCGACCCGGCGACCGCGCCGGAGGGCGAGAGCGAGCTCGAAGTCTACACCACCCGGCCCGACACGCTGTTCGGCGCCTCCTTCATGGCCATCGCCGCCGACCATCCGCTGGCGAGGAAGGCGGCGGCCGGCAATCCGGCGCTCGCCGCCTTCATGGAGGAGGTGCGCCGCGCCGGCACCTCGGTCGCCGAGCTGGAGACGGCCGAGAAGAAGGGCTTCGACACCGGCATCCGCGTCGTCCACCCCTTCGACGAAAGCTGGACGCTGCCGGTCTACGTCGCCAACTTCGTCCTGATGGACTACGGCACGGGCGCGATCTTCGGCTGCCCCTCGGGCGACCAGCGCGACCTCGACTTCGCCCGCAAGTACGGCCTGCCGGTGGTGCCGGTGGTGATGCCCGACGGCGCCGACGCCGCGACCTTCGCCATCGGCGAGGAGGCGTACACCGACGACGGCGTGATGATAAACTCGCGCTTCCTCGACGGCCTGCGGCCGCAGGCGGCCTTCGAGGAGGTGGCGAGCCGGCTGGAGAAGGCCGACCTTTCCGGCCGGCCGCAGGCGAGGCGCAAGGTGCAGTTCCGCCTGCGCGACTGGCTGATCTCGCGCCAGCGCTACTGGGGCTGCCCGATCCCGGTCATCCATTGCGACGACTGCGGCGCGGTGCCGGTGCCGGCGGACCAGCTTCCGGTGCTGCTGCCCGACGACGTCTCCTTCGACAGGCCGGGCAACCCGCTCGACCATCACCCGACCTGGAAGCATGTCGCGTGCCCGCAATGCGGCAGGGACGCGCGGCGCGACACCGACACGATGGACACCTTCGTCGATTCGTCCTGGTACTTCGCCCGCTTCACCGACCCGTGGAACGAGACGGCCCCGACGACGCTGAAGGACGTGGACGGGCCGACGGGGTGGCTGCCGGTCAACCAGTATATCGGCGGCATCGAGCATGCGATCCTGCACCTGCTCTACTCGCGCTTCTTCGCCCGCGCGATGAAGGCGACCGGGCATCTCGGCACGGTCGAGGAGCCGTTCGAGGGCCTGTTCACGCAGGGCATGGTCGTCCACGAGACCTACAAGGGACCGGCCGGCTGGGTCACGCCGGCCGAGGTGACGATCGAGGAGGTCGACGGCAGGCGCCAGGCGCGCCTGACGGCGGACGGCGCGCCGGTCGAGATCGGCTCCATCGAGAAGATGTCGAAGTCGAAGAAGAACGTGGTCGACCCCGACGACATCATCGGCTCCTACGGCGCCGACACCGCGCGCTGGTTCATGCTGTCGGACTCGCCGCCCGAGCGCGACTTCATCTGGACGGAAGCCGGCGTCGAGGGCGCGCACCGCTTCGTGCAGCGCGTGTGGCGGCTGGTGTCGGAAAGCGCGCCGCTCGTCGCCGGCGTCGCCGCAGGCCCCGCCCGCGAGGGCGAGGCCGCCGCGCTGTCGCGCGCCGTGCACAAGGCGATCAAGGCCGTGGGCGAGGAGATCGAGCGGCTCGGCTTCAACAAGGCGCTGGCGCGGCTCTACGAGCTGGTCAACGTGCTGTCCCCGGCCGTGGCGGCGGCCCCCGGCGCGGACGCCGCCGGCAGGGCGGCGCTGCGCGAGGGCCTCGAATCGCTCGTCAAGATGATCGCGCCGATGATGCCGCACCTGGCCGAGGAATGCTGGGCCGCGCTCGGCGGCGGCGGGCTGGTGGCGAATCAGCCCTGGCCGGGCTTCGATCCCGCGCTGGTGGTGGACGACGAGATCGTGCTGCCGGTGCAGATCAACGGCAAGAAGCGCGGCGATTTGACAATCGCGCGCAACGCGGATCAATCTGCGGTCGAGGCGGCCGCGCTCTCGCTCGACTTCGTGCGCGCCGCGCTCGACGGGAAGCCGCCGCGAAAGGTGATCGTCGTGCCGCAAAGGATCGTCAATGTCGTCGTCTGACACGGTGCGCGCCGGCGCGGTTCTCCTGTCCCGCCGGGCGGTCGTCGCCGCGGCGGCGACGCTGGCGCTCGGCCTCGCCGCCGGCTGCACGGCGCGGCCCCTCTATGGCGAGCTCGCGCCGGCCGGCGCGCCCGGCGGTGCGGGCGCCGCGCGGCTCGCCGCCGTCGACATCCCGCCCGCCGGCGACCGCGTCGGCCAGGAGCTGCGCAACCATCTGATCTTCCTGCTCGGCGGCGGCCAGGGGCGTCCGGCGCAGCCGGCATACCGGCTCGATCTTGCCACGACCGCCTCCGAATCGGTCTCCGCCACCGTCAACACCGGCCGCGTCAGCCTGGAGCCGACCGCCGGCATCATGTCGGTCAGCACCGCCTACACCCTGACCGAGATCGCGACCGGCCGGGTGGTTTCGGCCGGCACCCGCGCCGTGCAGGCGCCCTACGACATCCCGGCGCAGGATTTCGCGGCCGCGCGCGCCGTCCGCGACGCGGAAAACCGCGCCGCGCGCGAGCTTGCCGAGCTGCTGCGCCTCGTGGTGGCGCAGGCGCTGGAGCGGTAGGACCGCCGCGGGACGGCCTGCCGCGCGGCAGGCCGCAGGGCTGTACGGCTCAGGCGATCTTCTGTCCGGTCTTGGCCCAGTCGGCGAGGAAGGCGTCGAGCCCCTTGTCGGTCAGCGGGTGCTTGACGAGGGCCTTGAGCGTCGCCGGCGGCACGGTGACGACGTCGGCGCCGATCAGCGCGGCCTGCTTGACGTGGTTGACCGTGCGCACGGAGGCGGCCAGCACCTCGGTGCCGAAATCGTAGTTGTCGTAGATCTGCCTGATCTCGGCGATCAGCTCCATGCCGTCGAGGCCGATGTCGTCGACCCGGCCGATGAAGGGCGAGATGAAGGCCGCGCCCGCCTTGGCCGCCAGCAGCGCCTGGTTGGCCGAGAAGCACAGCGTGACGTTGACCTTCCTGCCCTGCGCCGTCAGCGCCCGGCAGGCCTTCAGCCCGTCGAAGGTCATCGGCACCTTGATGCAGACATTGTCGGCGAGCCCGCCGAGGAAGGCGGCCTCGCGCATCATGCCGTCATAGTCGGTCGCCACCACCTCGGCCGAGACCGGGCCGGCGACGATCGAGCAGATTTCCCGGGTGACGTCGGCGATGCTGCCGCCCGACTTCAGGATCAGCGAGGGGTTGGTGGTGACGCCGTCGACGAGGCCGAGCTCCGACAGCTCGCGGATCTCCTTGACGTCCGCGCTATCGACGAAGAACTTCATGGCTTTCTTCCCTGGTTCTAGGGTCCGGTGTATCGGGCGGCCCTCGGCGCGCCCTCGTTCGTTCCGTCTTGCTCTAGCGCAGGAAGCAGGCAAGGTCACGTCCGATGAACGAAGATTCGGCAAGCCCGCGCGTCGTGCCGGTGCTGGTGCCCACACCGGCGGAGCGGCCCTATTCCTACATCCTTCCCGACGGCATGACGGCCGGGGCCGGCACGATCGTGCGCGTGCCGCTGGGACCGCGCGAGGTCGCCGGCATCGTGTGGGACGGCGAGACCGACACGGTGGACCCGGGGAAGCTCAGGCCCGTCAGCCAGGTGTTCGACTGCCCGCCGCTCGGGGAGGACGCGCGCCGCTTCGTCGACTGGGTGGCGGGCTGGACGCTCTCGGCCCCCGGCATGGTGGCGCGCATGTTCCTGCGCGCGCCGGCCGCCTTCGACCCCGAGCCGATGCTGGAGGGCCTGCGCTTTTGCGGCGGCGCGCCGGACCGCGTGACGGACGCGCGCAAAAGGGTGCTGGAGCTGGCGCGCGACGGTATGGCCTGGACGCGCTCGGGCCTGGCGCATGCGGCCGGCGTGTCGTCGACCGTCGTCGACGGGCTCGTCGCGCAGGGGCTGTTCGAGAAGGTTGCGATCCCGCCGCCGCCGGTCGCGGCCGCGCCCGACCCGGGCTATGCGCGGCCCTCGCTGTCGCGGGACCAGGAAGCGGCGGCGCGGACGCTGCGCGAAAGGGTCGGCGCCGGCTTCTCGGTCACGCTCCTCGACGGCGTCACCGGCTCGGGCAAGACCGAGGTCTATCTCGAGGCGGTGGCGGCGGCGCTGGAGGCCGGGCGGCAGGTGCTGGTGCTGGTGCCGGAGATCGCGCTCACCGCCGCCTTCCTCGAGCGCTTCCAGGACCGCTTCGGGGCGAAGCCCGCCGAATGGCATTCCGATCTGTCGCCCAGGATGCGCGAGCGCGTGTGGCGGCAGGTGGCGGAAGGCCGGGTGCGGGTGGTGGCGGGCGCGCGCTCGGCGCTGTTCCTGCCGTTTCGCGAGCTGGGGCTGATCGCCGTCGACGAGGAGCACGACCCCGCCTACAAGCAGGAGGACCGCGTCTTCTACAACGCCCGCGACATGGCGGTGGTGCGCGGCCGCATCGGCGGCTTCCCCGTGGTGCTGGCCTCGGCCACGCCCTCGGTCGAGACCCGCGTCAACGCGATGCAGGGCCGCTACGGCCGCGTCGTGCTGCCGGCCCGCTATGCCGAGGCCGCCATGCCCGACCTTCACGCCGTCGACATGCGCCGGCACCCGCCGGCGCGGGGCGGCTTTCTGTCCCCCGTCCTTTTGGGCGAGGTGGAGAAGACCGTCGCCCGCAAGGAACAGGCGCTGCTCTTCCTCAACCGGCGCGGCTATGCGCCGCTGACCTTGTGCCGCGCCTGCGGCCACCGCTTCCAGTGCCCGGACTGCTCGGGCTGGCTGGTCGAGCATCGCTTCCGCGGCCAGTTCGTGTGCCACCATTGCGGCCATCGCGAGGCGAAGCCCGAGGCCTGCCCGGCCTGCGGCACGCTCGACCACCTCGTCGCCTGCGGCCCCGGCGTGGAGCGCATCGCCGAGGAGGTGGCGGCGCGTTTCCCCGACGCGCGGGTGATCGTGCTGTCCTCGGACCTTGCCGGCGGGGTCAAGCGCCTGCGGCTGGAGCTTCAGGCCATCGCCGACGGCGAGGCCGACATGGTGGTCGGCACCCAGCTCGTCGCCAAGGGCCACAACTTCCCCAACATGACGCTGGTGGGCGTGGTCGACGCCGATATCGGGCTCGCCAACGGCGATCCGCGCGCGGCCGAGCGCACCTTCCAGCTTCTCTCGCAGGTGACCGGCCGGGCCGGCCGCACCGGCAGGAAGAGCCTCGGCCTGATCCAGACCTACCAGCCCGACCACCCGGTGATGCGCGCCATCGTCTCCGGCGACGCCGAGGCGTTCTACGAGCAGGAGATCGCGGCCCGCGAGCGCGCCAGGCTGCCGCCCTTCGGCCGGCTGGCGGCGATCATCGTCAGCGCGGCAAGCCGCGCGGAGGCGGAGGCGCATGCGCGCGCGCTGCGCCGCGCCGCGCCGCAGGCCGCCGACATCCTGGTGCTGGGACCGGCAGAGGCGCCGCTGGCGCTGGTGGCCGGCCGCCACCGCTTCCGCCTGCTGGTCCACGGCGAGCGCGGCTCCGGCCTCCAGACCTTCCTGCGCGCGCTGCTCAAGGCCGGGCCGCCGCCGCGCGGCTCGGTGCGCGTGCAGGTCGACATCGACCCGCAGAGCTTCGTGTGAAGGGGCGCGGCGGCGGCTTCCCGCGGACGCCCCTCCCGCAAGCCTTTTCACGCTTGCGCGGCCGGTCCGGCGCGGGCGCGCCGCGCAATGAAGGCGCGCCCGCGACACGGCGTTTGGCTTAAGCTAATCTGCGCGCCGATTCGTTTGGAGGGGATGTCATGGAGCTCGCCTTTCCGTGGCCGGTCAGCCAGGGCGAGTGGCTCGCCTGGTCGAGCGCGGCGGTCACCGCGCTGTGGGGGCTCGTCTTGCTGCTCGCCCCGCGGCTCTCGATGCGCGCCCTGCGGCTGCAGGCCGTCCCCGACCATCCCGAGGCGGTCGGCGAGGTCCGCGCCACGCTCGGCGGCTTCCATCTCGGCGTCGGCCTGTCGGCGATCCTGTTCGCCCAGCCGCTGATCTATCTGGCGCTCGGCCTGTGCTGGGCGCTCGCCGCCTTCGGCCGCTTCGTGTCCATGCTGTCCGACGACGGCAACAACCCCTACAACTGGGTCCGGCTGGCCATCGAGGGCGTGCTCGGCGCGCTGGCGCTCGCCTTCGCGCTCGGTTTCGTGGCCTGATCCCGCGCCGGGGTGCGGGTCCGGCCGCCGCAGCCTTTCGCCCTCTGCGGCAAAACTCCGCAAATCCCTGCGCTTCGCCGTGTTGCGAGTCGGGGAAGCCTGTGCTAGACGGCAAGCGACTTTTGGCCGGGGGCGGGTTTCACCCAGCGTTCCGGTCGGGGGAAAATCAACAAGGTCAAAGATTTAGCCAGAGTTAAACGCTCCAGCCCCAAATCTTGCGGCCTGTCAGGCAGAGAGAAAAGACGGTCCGTGGCACAGTCTGGCTCGATCATCTCCGCAGTGGCTGAACGCTATGCGGGCTCGCTCTACGAACTTGCAGCCGAATCGAAGGCCGTCGCCAAAGTCGAGGAAGACCTTTCCCGCTTCGAGGCGCTGCTTTCCGGCTCCGACGACCTGAAGCGGCTGATCGAAAGCCCGGTCTTCTCGGCCGAGGACCAGCTCAAGGCGATCTCGGCCGTCGCCGACAAGGCCGGGATCGGCGGCCTGACCGGCAACTTCCTGCGCGTCGTCGCCAGGAACCGCCGCCTGTTCGCCATCCCCGGCATCATCCGCGCCTTCCGCCGCATCGCCGCCGAGGCGCGCGGCGAGGTCGAGGCGCAGGTGGTCTGCGCGCATGCGCTCACCGCCGCGCAGCAGACGGAACTGAAGGCGGCGCTCAAGGCCGTCGCCGGCAAGGACGTGGCGATCGCCCTGACGGTGGACCCGTCGCTTCTCGGCGGCCTCGTGGTGCGGATGGGTTCGCGCCAGATCGACACGTCGCTCAAGACTAAACTCGCTTCGCTCAAGCTCGCACTGAAAGAGGTCGGCTGATGGATATCCGCGCCGCGGAAATTTCCGCAATTCTTAAAGATCAGATCAAGAATTTCGGCCAGGAAGCCGAGGTTTCCGAGGTCGGCCAGGTCCTGTCCGTCGGCGACGGCATCGCCCGCGTCTACGGCCTCGACAACGTCCAGGCCGGCGAGATGGTCGAGTTCCCGGGCGGCATCCGCGGCATGGCGCTGAACCTGGAAGCCGACAATGTCGGCGTCGTGATCTTCGGCTCGGACCGCGACATCAAGGAAGGCGACACCGTCAAGCGCACCGGCGCCATCGTCGACGTGCCGGTGGGTCCGGGCCTGCTCGGCCGCGTCGTCGACGCTCTCGGCAACCCGATCGACGGCAAGGGCCCGATCAAGGCCGCCGAGCGCCGCCGCGTCGACGTCAAGGCCCCCGGCATCATCCCGCGCAAGTCGGTGCACGAGCCGATGTCGACCGGCCTCAAGGCCATCGACGCGCTGATCCCGATCGGCCGCGGCCAGCGCGAGCTGGTCATCGGTGACCGCCAGACCGGCAAGACCGCGATCATCCTCGACACCTTCCTCAACCAGAAGCCGCTCAACGAGGGCGACGACGAGAGCGTCAAGCTCTACTGCGTCTACGTCGCCGTCGGCCAGAAGCGCTCCACCGTCGCCCAGTTCGTCAAGGTTCTGGAGGAGCGCGGCGCGCTCGAATATTCGATCGTCATCGCCGCCACCGCGTCGGACCCGGCGCCGCTGCAGTTCCTGGCCCCGTTCGCCGGCTGCGCGATGGGCGAGTACTTCCGCGACAACGGCAAGCACGCGCTGATCGCCTATGACGACCTTTCCAAGCAGGCCGTGGCCTACCGCCAGATGTCGCTGCTGCTGCGCCGCCCGCCGGGGCGCGAGGCCTATCCGGGCGACGTCTTCTACCTGCATTCGCGCCTTCTGGAGCGCGCGGCCAAGCTCAACGACGACAACGGCAACGGCTCGCTGACGGCGCTGCCGGTGATCGAGACGCAGGCCAACGACGTGTCGGCCTACATCCCGACCAACGTGATCTCGATCACCGACGGCCAGATCTTCCTCGAGACCAACCTGTTCTTCCAGGGCATCCGCCCGGCGGTGAACGTCGGCCTTTCGGTGTCGCGCGTCGGCTCCTCCGCCCAGGTCAAGGCGATGAAGCAGGTCGCGGGCTCGATCAAGGGCGAGCTGGCGCAGTATCGCGAGATGGCGGCGTTCGCGCAGTTCGGCTCCGACCTCGACGCCTCGACCCAGCGCCTCTTGAACCGCGGCGCGCGCCTGACGGAGCTGCTCAAGCAGCCGCAGTTCTCGCCGCTGAAGACCGAGGAGCAGGTCGCCGTCATCTTCGCCGGCGTCAACGGCTATCTCGACAGCCTGGCGCTGAACCAGGTGCAGAAGTTCGAGCAGGGCCTGCTCACGCATCTGCGCTCGGAGGGCAAGATCCTCGAGGCCATCCGCAAGGAGAAGGCCCTGTCGGACGATCTTCGCGCCCGGCTCAAGGCCGAGATCGACGCCTTCGCCAAGAACTTCGCCTGAGGCAGGCGGGACAGGAGTAGGGCAAGCCGCCATGGCTTCACTGAAAGACCTTCGCAACCGCATCGCCTCGGTCAAGGCGACGCAGAAGATCACCAAGGCGATGCAGATGGTCGCCGCGGCGAAGCTGCGCCGTGCCCAGGAGGCTGCGGAGGCCGCGCGCCCCTATTCGGAGCGCATGGCCGCGGTGATGGCCAATATCGGCTCCGCCGTCTCGGCGGCGGACGCCCCGCCGCTGATGACGGGCACGGGCAAGGACGACGTCCACCTCCTGATCGTCGCCACCGCCGAGCGCGGCCTGTGCGGCGGCTTCAACAGCCAGATCGCCCGGCTGGCGCGCGAGCATGCCCGCCGGCTGATCGCCGAGGGCAAGACGGTCAAGATCGTCACCGTCGGCAAGAAGGGCTACGACATCCTGCGCCGCGACTTCGCCGACCGGATCGTCGAGCGCATCGAGCTGCGCGAGGCCAAGCAGGTCGGCTTCGTCCATGCCGACAACATCGCCCGCAAGGTGATCGCCATGTTCGAGGCCGGCGGCTTCGACGTCGCGACGCTGTTCTACTCGCGCTTCAGGTCGGTCATCAGCCAGGTGCCGACCGCGCAGCAGCTCATCCCGGCCTCCGCGCCGGAGGGCGGCGCGAAAGATAATGGCGGTGCGGTCTACGAGTACGAGCCCGAGGCGGGCGAGATCCTGTCGGACCTGATCCCGCGCAACATCGCCGTGCAGATCTTCCGGGCGCTGCTCGAGAACGCGGCCGGCGAGATGGGCGCCAAGATGACGGCGATGGACAACGCCACGCGCAATGCGGGCGACATGATCAACAAGTTGTCGATCACCTACAACCGTCAGCGCCAGGCGCAGATCACCAAGGAACTGATCGAGATCATTTCGGGCGCGGAAGCGCTCTAGCCGCGGGTTTCACGCGGACAACAGGACGATTGAAGAGGGTATTGACGATGGCGAAAGCAGCGACCCCGAAGAAGGCCCCGGCGGAAAGCGCCAAGGCGGCAGCCGCGCCGAAGGCTGCGGCAGCAAAGGCAGCCGCGCCGAAGGCGGCCGCCAAGGCCCCGGCCGCCCGGAAGGCGGCGGCGCCCAAGGCCGCTTCCACGGCGAGCGGCGCCGTCGGCCGGGTCCGCCAGGTCATCGGCGCGGTCGTGGACGTCGTGTTCGACGATCACCTGCCGGCGATCCTGAACGCGCTCGAGACCGACAACCAGGGCAACCGCCTCGTTCTCGAGGTCGCGCAGCACCTGGGCGAGAACACCGTGCGCACCATCGCCATGGACTCGACGGAAGGCCTGGTGCGCGGCCAGCAGGTGCGCGACACCGGCTCGCCGATCTCGGTGCCGGTCGGCCCGCAGATGCTCGGCCGCATCGTCAACGTCATCGGCGAGCCCGTGGACGAGGAAGGCCCGGTCGTGGGCGTCGAGGAGCGTCCGATCCACGCGCCGGCGCCCGAATATGTCGAGCAGTCGACCGAGGCCGAGATCCTCGTCACCGGCATCAAGGTGCTCGACCTTCTGGCCCCCTACGCCAAGGGCGGCAAGATCGGCCTGTTCGGCGGCGCCGGCGTCGGCAAGACCGTGCTGATCCAGGAGCTGATCAACAACGTCGCCAAGGCCCATGGCGGCTACTCCGTGTTCGCCGGCGTCGGCGAGCGCACCCGCGAGGGCAACGACCTCTATCACGAGTTCATCGAGTCGGGCGTCAACAAGAAGGGCGGCGGCGAGGGCTCCAAGGCAGCACTCGTCTACGGCCAGATGAACGAGCCGCCCGGCGCGCGTGCCCGCGTCGCGCTGACGGGCCTCACCGTCGCCGAATATTTCCGCGACCAGGGGCAGGACGTGCTGTTCTTCGTCGACAACATCTTCCGCTTCACCCAGGCGGGCTCGGAAGTGTCGGCGCTGCTCGGCCGCATCCCCTCGGCGGTGGGCTACCAGCCGACGCTCGCCACCGACATGGGCGCGCTGCAGGAGCGCATCACCACCACCACCAAGGGCTCGATCACCTCGGTGCAGGCCATCTACGTGCCGGCCGACGACCTGACCGACCCGGCGCCGGCGACCTCCTTCGCCCACCTCGACGCCACGACCGTGCTGTCGCGCGCGATCTCGGAGAAGGGCATCTATCCGGCGGTGGACCCGCTCGACTCGACCTCGCGCATGCTCGACCCGCTGATCGTCGGCGAGGAGCACTACCAGGTCGCCCGCGACGTGCAGCAGACCTTGCAGCGCTACAAGGCGCTCCAGGACATCATCGCCATCCTCGGCATGGACGAGCTGTCGGAAGAGGACAAGCTGACGGTGGCCCGCGCCCGCAAGATCGAGCGCTTCCTGTCGCAGCCCTTCTTCGTGGCCGAGGTGTTCACCGGCTCGCCGGGCAAGCTGGTCGACCTCGCCGACACCATCAAGGGCTTCAAGGGCCTCGTCGCCGGCGAGTACGATCACCTGCCGGAAGCCGCCTTCTACATGGTCGGCACCATCGAGGACGCCATCGAGAAGGCGCAGAAGCTGGCGGCGGAAGCGGCCTGACGAAAGCGAATAGCGAATAGGGAGTAGCGAATAGAAGATTGGCTTCTGGCGGGTGGTTCTAGATACTATTCGCTATTCGCCATTCGCTATTCGCTAAATTGACATGGCCGAAGCTTTCAAGTTCGAACTGGTTTCGCCCGAGCGGCTGCTCGTGTCGGAAGAGGTCGACGCCGTCATCATCCCCGGCGCCGACGGCGAGATGACGGTGATGGCCAGGCACGCCCCGGTGATGACCATGGTCAAGCCCGGCGTCGTGACCGTCAGGCCGGTGTCCGGCGCCGAGGAGCGCTACGTGGTGTTCGGCGGCTTCGCCGACATCCTGCCGGAAGGCTGCACGCTGCTCGCCGAATCGGCGGTGGCGGTCAAGGACATCGACCGGACCGACCTCTCGCGCCGCATCCAGGACGCGAAGGAAGACGTCGCCGACGCCAGGGACGATGCCGCCCGCACCCGGGCCGAGCAGTATCTCGCCCATCTGACGACGCTGGAAGCCGCGCTGGCGGCCTGACCGGGCGCGGCCGGCACCCGTCCAGACACGAAAAAGGCCGGCGTCTCGCCGGCCTTTTTCGTTCGGGCGGGGCGAACGGATCGCGGGGTCGCCCGGCCGGCGGGCGAAAACCAGTCCGCGCGACGGCCGCCGGCGAGGGATGAGGGCGGTTCCTTGCGAGGCGCAGGAAACGAGCCGGCTCACGGCGCCAGATGGCGGAAGGCGGCGACGACCTCCTCGTAGACCTTGCGCTTGAACGGCACGATCAGCTCCGGCAGATCGGTCATCCTCTTCCAGCCCCAGGCGTCAAACTCCGGCTCGTGGCCTCCGGGCGGCGGGTCGATGGCGATCTCGCTCTCCGGCCCCTCGAAGCGGAAGGCGAACCATTTCTGCGTCTGGCCGCGATACCTGCCGTGGAGCGCGATGCCGACGAGGTCTGCCGGCAGGTCGTAGTCGATCCAGCCGGGCGTCTCGGCCAGAAGCCGGACCGTGCGCATGCCCGTCTCCTCGTAGAGCTCGCGCCGGGCCGCCGGCAGCGGCTCCTCGCCGGGATCGATGCCGCCCTGCGGCATCTGCCACAGCCGCTCGGCGCCGGCCATCTCGCTGTCGGTGAGCGCGATGCGCCGGCCGGCCCACACCAGCCCGTCGCGGTTCAGCACCATGATGCCGACGCAGGGGCGGTAGGGCAGGGTTCGCGGATCGACCGCCCCTGTCTTCGTCATCGTCTCAGCCTCGTTCGGGGTCGCGCGCCAGCGCCGAGACCGGCACGATCTCGATGCCGCGCTGCTTCGCCTCGCCGACCCAGCGCGCCACCGCGTCCACGGTGACGTCGAAGGCCGAGCCGATGGCGATGGCCTGGCCGCTGGCGCGGGCGGCGCGCTCGGCGTCGTCGAGGCGCTTCAGGATCGCGCCGCGGTCGCGCTCGCCGTCGATGGCGAGGTCGGCGGCGGCATAGGGAACGCGCTGCCTGAGCGCCATCTCCGGCGCCAGGCTCTTGGCCGAGGAGCCGTCGTCGAGATACATCAGGCCGCGCTGGCCGAGCTCGGCGAAGAACGGCGCCATCGCCGCCTCGTCGGCGACGAAGCGGCCGCCCATATAGTTCATCACGCCGGTGTAGTTGGTGATGCGCGACAGCGCCCAGTGAAGCCGGTCGCGGTTCTCGGCGGGGGCGGCGTCGACGGTCAGCGTGTTGCGGCCCGGATCGACCTGCGGGTAGTCGAACGGCTCGAGCGGCACCTGCATGACGATCTCGTGGCCCTGGCGGCGTGCCGCCTGCATCCAGCGGTCGAGGCTGTTGCCGCCGCTGGCGAAGGCCAGCGTCACCTCCGGCGGCAGGGTGGCGAGCGCGGCCTGCGTGCCGGTCTGCGACACGCCGAGGCCGCCGATGACGATCGCCACCTTGGCGCCGCGCGTGCCCGACCAGGGCCTGGCATAGACGTCGAAGGGCCGTCTGCCGTCGGCGGCGCGCATCGGCAGCGGGCCGATCCCGGTGTCCTCGATCAGGGCGCGGTCGGGCAGGTGGGCGACGCGCAGATCCTGCCCCAGCGCCGAGGGATCGCGGACGACGATGACGCCGCCGCCCGCGGCCGCTCCGGCAGGCGAATCCGCGGGCGGCTCGACGCGGATGATCGACGGCCCGCCGCCGCCTGCGCCGTCGCGCGGCGGGTAGGCGGCGGGCGCCTCGCGCGGGCCCTCGGCGGCGGCAGTGGCGGTCGCGGGCGTGGAGACGACCACCTGCGGCGGGGTGCGGAACGGGCTTTCGCGCAGCGCGATCGCGGCCGACGCGCCGACGACGGCGAGCCCGCACAGCATCATGGCGAGCTGGCCGCGGCGCAGCGGAAAGCGCGGGCCGTGGCGGTCCTGCCGCCGGCCGTCGAGGCCGAGCGGTCTGTCGATGTCCTTCTCGGGAAGGGGCTTCTTCACGGGCGGGAACCGCATTCTTGCAAGGTGGCGCCCGGCAACCGCGCGACGCTGGCCGGCCGGCACGAGAAGGCGCTCCCGCCGGGGTGGGCGGGAGCGGTGAAGGTCAGCGGTTCAGCGCCGCCTTGTCCGGGCTCGGCGGGAAGGCGGGATCGGCGCGGACGCCGCGCAGCAGGTCGAAGGCGTAGTTCAACTGCACGTCGTCCTTGGGGTCGGGCGGCACATAGGCGGCCGAGCCCGAGCCGGCGTCGTCCTCCTGGGTGCCGCGGATGTGGCCCTTCAGCTCGGACTCGCCGCGCGAGACGTCGCGGCCGAGCAGGTCCTCCGGCAGCGGCTGCTCGACCTTGATGTCGGGCGTGATTCCCTTGCCCTGGATCGAGGTGCCGGCCGGCGTGTAGTAGAGCGCCGTGGTCAGCCTGAGCGCGCCGCTTTCCGCCAGCGGGATGATGGTCTGCACCGAGCCCTTGCCGAAGGACTGGGTGCCGAGCACCGTGGCGCGGCGGTGGTCCTGCAGCGCGCCGGCCACGATCTCGGAGGCGCTGGCCGAGCCGCCGTTGACGAGGACGATCATCGGCTTGCCGTCGATGCGGTCGCCGGAGCGGGCGTCGAAGCGGGTGATGTTCTTCGGGTCGCGGCCGCGCGTCGAGACGATCTCGCCGCGCTCGAGGAAGGTGTCGCTGACGCTGACCGCCTGGTCGAGCAGGCCGCCGGGATTGAGGCGCAGGTCGAGCACGTAGCCCTTGAGCTTGTCCTGCGGGATCTGGCGCTTGATGTCGTCGATCGCCGTCTGGAGGTCGTCGAAGGTCTTCTCCGTGAAGGAGTTGATCTTGATGTAGCCGACATCCTGCTCGACGCGGTGGCGCACGGCCCGGACCTTGATGATGTCGCGCACGATGGTCAGCTTGATCGGCTCGGCCGCGCCCTCGCGCAGGATGGTCAGCTCGATCGGCGTGTTGACCGCGCCGCGCATCTTGTCGACCGCCTCGGAGAGCGTGAGGCCGCGCACCTCCTCGCCGTCGATCTCGGCGATCAGGTCGCCGGCGAGCACGCCCGCGCGCTCGGCCGGCGTGCCCTCGATGGGCGCGATCACCTTGACCAGCTCGTTCTCCATCGTCACCTCGATGCCGAGGCCGCCGAACTCGCCGCGGGTCTGCACCCGCATGTCCTTGGCCGCTTCGGGGTTCAGGTAGGAGGAATGCGGGTCGAGCGAGGAAAGCATGCCGTTGATGGCGCTCTCCACCAGCTTCTTCTCCTCCGGCGGCGTGACGTACTGGGCGCGCACGCGCTCGAAGATGTCGCCGAAGATGGCGAGCTGGCGATAGGTCTCCGAACCGGCGGCATTGGCCGCGGCGCCGCCCGTGCCATGCACGAAGCTCATGGCGGATGCGCCAATGACCGCGCCGGCCAGCAGAAGCGACAATGACCTACGAATCATTTTCCGTCCTTCCAGTAGTGCGCTCCGCCCACCATGGGGCAGGATCGACGGGTTTTCCTTCCTTGCGGAACTCGACATAGAGCTCCGGCCCGGCGCCCGCTCCGGAAAAGGCAACGGCGCTGGCGACCCTGGCTTCCCCCATCAGGCCGACCGGCTCTCCCGCCAGCACCGCCTGGCCCGGGGAAACGCCGATTCGACCCATTCCCGCCAGCACCACATGATAGCCCTCGCCGGCGTTGAGGATCAAGAGTTGGCCATAGGAGCGGAACGGTCCGGCATAGAGGATCGAGCCGTCCACAGGCGCCGTCACGATTGCCGCCGAATGTGTCGCAAGCATGTCTCCCTGCAGGATTCCGCCGCTGCCGTCGGCCTCGCCGAAGCGGCGCTCGATGCGCCCCGCCACCGGCAGGCCGACGCGGCCCTTCATGGCCGAGAACGGCAGCGCGGCGCCGGTGAAGGGCGTGCGCGCGCCGCGCGCGGCCTCGTCGGCGGCGGCTTCCTGCTCGGCGGCGCGGCGGGCGGCGATCTCGATCTCGCCCTCCAGCGCCTCGATCAGCTCGCCGAGCGAGCTCGCCTCGCTCGCCAGCTCGGCGGCGCGGGCCTGCTCCTGCGCCAGCATCGCCTCGGATTTCTCCTGGAGCCGGCGCTTCTCTTCAACAAGAAGTGATAGGCGGCGCTGCTCCTCGGCCTGCTCCGTCACGGTCGCGGCCAGCCGCCCGCGCTCGGCCTCGATCGCGGCGGCGACGCGCCGCAATTCGGTGAGGTCGGCGATCAGCACCTCGGTCTCGCCGCGCAGCTCCGGCACCACGGCGGCGAGCAGGATGGCGCTCCTGACCGACGACAGCGCGTCCTCCGGCCGCACCAGGATGGCGGGCGGCGGGTTCAGCCCCATGCGCTGGAGCGCGCCCAGCACCTCGGCCAGCACGCCGCGCCGCTCGGCGAGCGAGGCGCGCAGGCCGTCCTGCTGGAGGCCGAGCGCGTCGAGCCTGCCGGAGATGGCGGCGATCTCGAGGCTCAGCTTGCGCTCGGTCTTGGCCGCCTGCACCAGCGCCGCCGACAGCGAGGCGCTGTCCTTGCGGATGGCGGCGATCTCGGCGGCGATCCCAGCGGCGCGCTCCTCCGAAACCGTCAGGGCATCGAGGATGCGCCGGCGCTCCGTCTCGCTGTGCGTGCGCCTCGCCTCCAGCTCGGCCGCCGTCTGCGCGCCCGCGCACGGCGCGGCAAGCCCGAGCGCCAGCGCGGCCCAGGCCGAGACGAGGAGGATGCGCTTTGCCGTGGTCGCCATGATCCGTGCTTCAATCGGAAGGCCGAAGTTAGGAGCGCTTCGTTAACGAACCATCAACCATGGGCCGGCGGCGCGCGCAATGCGGCGCGTCAGCTGCGGTGATAGGGGTGGCCCGACAGGATGGTGGCGGCGCGGTAGAGCTGCTCGGCCAGCATGACGCGCACGAGCTGGTGCGGCCAGGTCTGCGCCCCGAAGGAGACGACGAGATCGGCCGCCTCGCGCGACGCGGCGTCGTGGCCGTCCGGCCCGCCGATGGCGAAGACGAGATGCCGGCGGCCGCCGTCGCGCAGGCGCGCGATGCGCGCGGCGAGGTCCTCGGAGGAGGGGTTCTTCCCGCGCTCGTCGAGCAGGAAGAGCGCGGCGTCGCCGCGGTGGGCGGCAAGGGCGGCGGCCTCCTCGCGCCGGCGCGCGTCGGTGTCGCGGGCGCGGCTTTCGGTGATCTCGGCGACGCCGGAAAATTCCAGCCCGATCGCCGGGCCGGCCCTGGCGAAGCGGCCGAAATAGCGTTCGGCAAGCTCCCGCTCGGGGCCGGCCTTCATCCGGCCCACGGCATGAACGCTCAGACGCATCCCCGCCTCCGCCCGTCAGGCAGCCGCCGGATCAGTGGACGGTGGCCTCGTCGAGATCGGGAGCCTGCCACATCTTCTCAAGATTGTAGAACTCCCGGACTTCGGGGCGGAACACGTGGACGATGACGTCGCCGGCATCGATCAGCACCCAGTCCGCCGCGGCGAGCCCCTCGACGCGGGGAAAGCCGAGGCCGGCATCCTTCAGCGCCGAGATCAGATGGTCGGCCACGGCCGAGACATGGCGGTTCGAGCGCCCCGAGGCGATCACCATGTGGTCGCCGAGGCTCGATTTGCCCTGGATGTCGATGGAGACGATGTTCTCGGCCTTGGAGTCGTCGAGACTGGCAAGGACGATGTCGAGGGCGCGGGACGCATCGGCACCGCCGCTGATCCCGGCCGGCGAAGGCTGGACGTCCGCCTTCTTCCGTATTGCTGTTCCCAGTGTCTTTCCTTTCCCGCAGAACAAGCCCGTCGCGCGCACCCTTGCGCGTGACAGCCAATAGATAGGCAGAGTCGCATCAAGGTTTCAAGACAGGCGGCCGGCGCGGGCCGGAGGCGCCGTCCTGCGCCTTCGCCGCGTCGCGCAGCGCCGTCGAGGACAGCGACGAGCGCGGGCCGTGGATGAAGGTCCAGGCCGGCGGGCGCATGCGGGCAAGCCTTGCCGCGCCGCGCTCGTCGATGCGGGCGTGGTCGAAGGTCTTGGCGAAGACCGAGGAGACGAAGGCGAGCGTCGAGCCCGGCCGGTCGACGACGGCGATGGGCATGGTCAGCGCGATGTGGCGCCAGCGCTGCCAGCGGTGGAACTGGGCGAGGTTGTCGGCGCCCATGATCCAGACGAAGTCGACGCCGGGGTTGCGGGCGCGCACGAGGTCGAGCGTATCGGCGGTGTAGCGCACGCGGAAGGCGGCCTCGAAGGCGGTGACCTTGATGCGCGGGTCTTCGGCGACCCGCTCCGACCGCGCGATGCGCTCGCCGAGCGGGGCGAGCGCGCGCCCGTCCTTGAGCGGGTTGCCGGGCGTGACCATCCACCACAGCTGGTCGAGGGCGAGCGCGCGCAGCGCGATCTCGGCCACCAGGGCGTGGCCGGCATGGGGCGGGTTGAACGAGCCGCCGAACAGGCCGACCTGCATGCGCTTCTCGACGCGCGGCATGCGCAGGTGGCGGGGCGCGACGGTGTCCGTCACCTAGGGCCGCACCTGGCCGCTGCCGTGGACGCGGTACTTGAACGAGGTCAGCTGCTCGACGCCCACCGGCCCGCGCGCGTGCATGCGCCCCGTGGCGATGCCGATCTCCGCGCCCATGCCGAACTCGCCGCCGTCGGCGAACTGCGTCGAGGCGTTGTGCATCAGGATCGCCGAATCGATCTCGTCGAAGAAGCGGGCGACGGCGGCCGCGTCCTCGGCCACGATCGCCTCGGTGTGGTGCGAGGAATAGCTCTCGATGTGGTCGATGGCGCCGCCGACGCCCTCGACCAGCTTCGCCGAGATGATGGCGTCGAGATATTCGGTGCGCCAGTCGGCCTCTTCGGCCGGCCTGGCGGCCGGGAACAGCGTCCGCACCTCCTCGCTCGCCCTGATCTCGCAGCCGGCCTTCGCCAGCGCGTCGAGGATCGGCACGAGATGGGTCGCGGCCGCCGCGCGGTCGACCAGCAGCGTCTCGGCCGCGCCGCAGATGCCGGTCCGCCGCATCTTGGCGTTGACCGCCAGCGCCACCGCCATGCCCAGGTCGGCCGACTTGTCGACATAGAGGTGGCAGATGCCTTCCAGATGCGCGAACACCGGCACGCGCGCTTCCCGTTGCACGCGCTCGACCAGGCTCCTTCCGCCGCGCGGCACGATGACGTCGATGGCGCCGGAAAGCCCCTTCAGCATCTCGCCGACGGCGGCGCGGTCGGCCGTGGGCACGAGCTGGATCGCCGTCTCCGGCAGGCCGGCCGCCTTCAGCCCCTCGACCATGCAGGCATGGATGGCGGCCGAGGAATGGAGGGAATCGGAGCCGCCGCGCAGGATCACGGCGTTGCCGGCCTTGAGGCACAGCGCCCCGGCATCGGCGGTGACGTTGGGCCGGCTCTCGTAGATGACGCCGACGACGCCGAGCGGCGTCCTCACGCGCTCGATCTCCAGCCCGTTGGGCTGCCGCCAGCGGGCGATGACCTCGCCGACCGGGTCCTTCAGCGCGGCGATGGCGCGGATGCCGTCCTCGATGCCGCGCAGCCGTTCCGCCGTGAGCCTGAGACGGTCCATCATCGCCGGCGAAAGGCCGGCCCTGTCGCCGTTGTCGAGGTCGAGCGCGTTGGCGGCGAGGATTTCGTCGCGGTTGCGGCGCACCGCCTCAGCCATGGCGACCAGCGCGGCGTGCTTGCGCTCGGCCGTGGCCAGCGCCAGGGGGCGGGCGGCGGCGCGCGCGTCCGCGCCGATCCTCGCCATCAGGCCGGCCACGTCCTCGTGCATCCCCGCATCATGCTTCGTCATGGATGGCCTCCGCTTCCAGCGTGCGCGACATCACCATGTCGTCGCGATGCACCATGGCCGCGCGCGCCTCGTGGCCGAGCGCGGCCTCGATCTCGGCCGTCTTCAGCCCGGCGATCCTCACCGCGTCGGCCGCATCGTAGGCAACGAGGCCCCGCGCGATCTCGCGGCCGTCGGGGTCGAGGATGGCGACGGTGTCGCCGCGCGCGAAGCGGCCGGAGACGAAGGTGACGCCGGCCGGCAGCAGCGACTTGCCGGTGGCCAGCGCCCGCACGGCGCCGGCATCGACGCTGATGCGGCCCGCGGGCTCGAGGTTGCCGGCGATCCAGGTCTTGTAGCCGCGCACCGGCGTCGGGCTCGCCGCGAACCAGGTGGCGCGCTCGCCGCGGTCGATGGCGGAAAGCGGGTTCATGCGCGTGCCGGCGGTGATCACCATGGCGGTTCCGGCCATGGTGGCGATCTTGCCGGCGTCGAGCTTGGTCTTCATGCCGCCGCGCGACAGCTCGGAGGCCGCCGCCCCGGCCATCGCCTCGATCTGCGGCGTGATGCGCTCGACATGGGGGATGAACTGCGCGCGCGGGTCGAGCGCCGGCGGCGCGGTGTAGAGCCCGTCGACGTCGGACAAAAGCACCAGAAGGTCGGCGCCCATCATCGTGGCGACGCGGGCGGCGAGCCGGTCGTTGTCGCCGTAGCGGATCTCGGAGGTGGCGACCGTGTCGTTCTCGTTGATGACCGGCACCGCCTTCATCTTCAACAGCGTCGAGATGGTGGCGCGGGCGTTGAGATAGCGGCGGCGCTCCTCGGTGTCGCCCAGCGTCACCAGCACCTGGCCGGATTTCAGCCCGCGCGCCGAAAGCTCCTGCGCCCAGGCGCCGGCCAGCGCGATCTGGCCGACGGCGGCGGCGGCCTGGCTTTCCTCCAGCCGCAGCGAGCGGGCGGTGAGGCCGAGGACGGTGCGGCCGAGCGCCACCGCGCCCGAGGAGACGACGAGCACGTCGGCACCGGCCCGGGCGAGGCCGGCGATGTCCTCGACCAGCGAGGCGAGCCAGTCGCGCTTCAGCCCGGTCCTGCGGTCGACCAGCAGCGCCGAGCCGATCTTGACCGTGATGCGGCGATGGCTCCCGAGCGATCGCGCCGTCATTTCACCCACCGTGTGTCCTCGACGGGCGCCTCGGCCGCCCGCGCCTCCTCCACGACCGTCATCAGCGCGCGCAGCGCTTCCTCGACGCCCTCGCCGGAAACGGCCGAAAGCAGGATCGGCGGCCGCCCGGCCGCGCGCTTCAGGGAGGCGAGCTTCTTCTTCCGGGCATCGGCATCGAGCGTGTCGGCCTGCGAAAGCGCCACGATCTCCGGCTTGCCGGCGAGGCCGTGGCCGTAGGCCTCGAGCTCGCGCCGCACCGTCCTGTAGGCCTTGCCCGGGCTTTCCTCCTGCGCCGAGACGAGGTGGAGCAGCACGCGGGTCCTCTCGACATGGCCGAGGAAGCGATCGCCGATGCCGACGCCCTCATGCGCGCCCTCGATCAGGCCGGGAATGTCGGCGACGACGAATTCGCGGCCGTCGACGCGCGCGACGCCGAGGCCGGGATGCAGCGTGGTGAAGGGGTAGTCGGCGATCTTGGGCTTCGCCGCCGTCACCGCGGCGAGGAAGGTCGACTTGCCGGCGTTGGGCAGGCCGACGAGGCCGGCGTCGGCGATGAGCTTCAGCCGCAGCCAGACGGTGCGCTCCTCGCCCGGCAGGCCGGGATTGGCGCGGCGCGGCGCCTGGTTGGTCGAGGTCTTGAAATGCTGGTTGCCGAAGCCGCCGTTTCCGCCCCTGGCGAGCAGGAAGCGCTGGCCGACCTCGGTCAGGTCGCAGATCAGCGTCTCGTTGTCCTCCTCGAAGATCTGGGTGCCGGCCGGCACCTTGAGCACCACGTCGGCGCCCTTGGCGCCGGTGCGGTTGCGGCCCATGCCGTGCATGCCGGTCCTGGCGCGGAAATGCTGCTGGTAGCGGTAGTCGATCAGCGTGTTCAGCCCGTCGACCACCTCGGCCCAGACGTCGCCGCCGCGGCCGCCGTCGCCGCCGTCCGGCCCGCCGAACTCGATGAACTTCTCGCGGCGGAACGACAGCGCGCCCGCGCCCCCGTCGCCGGAGCGGATATAGACCTTGGCCTGATCGAGAAACTTCATCGGATTGACAGTACGGCGTTCCATCTGGTCTTGAAGCGCCTCATCTAGCGCATGCGCGGGGCGGAATCACCTGCGAAAACGGCGAGGCGGAGACGAAACGGCATGAAATGCGTCAGCTACAACATCCAGTTCGGCTTCGGCGACGACGCGAGGTTCGATCTGGGCCGCATCGTGGAGGCCGTGCGCGGCGCCGACGTGATCGCCTTGCAGGAGGTGACCCGCAACAGCCCGATGAACGAGGGCCGCGACCTCGTCGCCGACATCCGCGCCATGCTGCCCGAATACTTCGCCGCCTACGGACCGAACCTGGAGGCCGACGTCGGCAGCCATATCCGGGACGGCAAGGCCGTCGACGTGCGCCTCGAGTTCGGCAACATGATCCTGTCGCGCACGCCGATCCTGACCTCGCGCAACCTGCTTTTGCCGCGCACGCGCAGCTACGACCGCGTCAACCTCCAGCGCGGCGCGCTGGAGGCGATGATCGGCACGCCCTTCGGCCCGGTGCGGTTCTATTCGGTCCATCTCGACCATCGCGGGCCGGACGAGCGCCTCTCCCAGATCGCCTTCCTGATGGAGCGGGTGCTCGGCCATGCGCTGGAAGGCGGCGCGGTGACCGGCATTTCCGAGATGGGCTTTCCCGAGCCGCCGGTGCCGGAGGCCTACGTCCTGATGGGCGACTTCAACATGCTGCCCGGCTCGCCGGAATACCATGCGGTCGCCGGCACGCCCGACCACGAGTTCGGCACGCCGCTCGTCGCGCGCCACGCGGTGGACGCGGGGCTGCTGCCCTGCGGCGACGCGCGGCCGACCTGCGTCAACCTCGACGACCCGGCCGATGCGGCGCGCCACAAGCGTCTCGACTACTGCTTCGTGCATCCGCTGCTCGCCCCGAAGGTCAGGTCCGTGCGCGTCGACGTGGCCGCCAACGGCTCCGACCACAAGCCGGTGTGGCTGGAGCTGGGGCAGGTCACGCCGGCCCCCAGCTCCTGAGGCTCGCCCAGGTGCGGCGGTCGAGCGCGTAGCGCTCCACCGGCACGCGCCCGGCGGCGAGCGATTCCAGCATGCCCTGGCCGGCATACTGGAAGCCGCACTTGTGGATCACCCGGCGCGAGGCGGCGTTGACCACCCGGCACGAGACGTGGAGCCGCTCGATCGCGCTGGCGCGGAAGGCAAGGTCGACCAGCGTGTGCGCGGTCTCGGTCGCGTAGCCGCGGCCCCAGTAGGGCTCGCCGATCCAGTAGCCCAGCTCCAGCCCGCCGTGCCGCGCGTGCAGCCCGGCGCAGCCGATGAAGGCGCCGCTCTCGGCCAGCGTCACCGCATGGATGCAGCCCGCCGCCGTGCCCTGGCGCGCGCCCTCGACGAAGGCGCGGGCCTCGCGCTCGCCATAGGGGTGCGGCATGCGGGCAAGCATCTCGGCGATGCGGCGGTTGTCGGCCAGCTCCGCCAGCTCGGGGATGTCGTCCTCGTGCGGCGGGCGCAGCACCAGCCGCTCCGTCACCAGCACGGGGCAGTCGATCCTGGGACTTTCGTCCTCGTCCTCATCCCACTCGGCAACCATGGTCCTGTCCTCCAGAAACGAAAAAAGGGAGATGGCGGCCCATCTCCCCTGATCCTTTTCCGGACTGTCCGGACACCGGCTCCCGAGATGGGGCGCCGGTGTTTGGTGTCGCGGTTCCGGCTATTCCGCTGCGTCGGTAATCGGGTCGACCGATACGTAGGTTCGGCCGTTGGCTTTGCGGGCGAATGACACGGCGCCGGCCTCGAGGGCGAAAAGGGTATGGTCCTTGCCCATGCCGACATTGGTGCCCGGATGCCACTTGGTGCCGCGTTGACGCACGATGATGTTGCCGGCGAGCACGGCCTCGCCGCCGAACTTCTTCACGCCGAGGCGCTTGGACTCCGAATCGCGACCGTTACGCGAGGAACCGCCAGCTTTCTTGTGTGCCATGGGATTTCTCCTTCAGTTCCGTATCTTACTCGGCGGCCGCTTCGGCGCCGGCTTCCTTGGCCTCGGCCTTCTTCGGCGCGGCCTTCTTCGACGGCTTGGCGCCGCCGGTCAGGATCTCGGAGACGCGCACCGTGGTCAGCAGCTGGCGATGGCCGCGCTTGCGGCGCGAATTCTGGCGGCGGCGCTTCTTGAAGGCGATGACGGTCTTGGCCTTGCCCTGCTCCAGAACCTCGACGGCGACCGCCGCGCCTTCCACGAAGGGAGCGCCGACGGTCACGTCGTCGCCCTGGCCGAAGGCCAGCACGGAGTCGAGGGTAACGATGTCGCCGACTTCGCCGGCAACCTTCTCGATCTTGAGAACGTCGTCGGCGGCGACGCGGTACTGCTTACCGCCGGTCTTGATGACTGCGAACATGTCTTGCCTTTCGCTGTTCGGTCCGGCCTCTGTGGTGACCGCTGGCGGTCGGGCCGTCTTCTTGTCAGTCGGTTTCGGGTCGCGTTCCTGCAATCGACCGCATGCAAGGACACATGCAAGGACCATCGCACGCAAAGAACGACCGGCGCGGGGAGCCCACGCCGGATTTGCGCCCCCGATACAGGAGACGGCAAATCGAGTCAAGCAATGGCGGCCGGCCGGCGGAGATTTGCGGTTCGGAGACGCCTGGTATAGGGACCGCGGCGGAACCTTGCGCCGCGAGGCGCGCAACGACGGCGGGAAACGCGATGGCGGACGACGACTACGTATACGACGAGGCGACCGGCGAGTGGCTGCCGGCCTCGCAACTGGCAGCGCGCGCCGCCGCCGGGCGCGTCGAGGTGCGCGACGCCAGCGGCAACCCGCTCGCCGACGGCGATTCCGTCGTCCTCGTCAAGGACCTGAAGGTCAAGGGCGCGGGGCAGACGCTGAAGCAGGGCACGGTCATCCGCTCGATCCGCCTCACCGACAATCCGCAGGAGATCGACTGCCGCCACGAGGCGATCAGGGGCCTCGTGCTGCGCACGGAATTCGTGCGCAAGCGCTGAGCCGGGCGCGCGGCCGGCGGCCTACACCGCCGCCGAGTGCCGCGCCGTGCCCCTGGCGAGATAGCCGTCGAAGCGCGCGGCCACCAGCCGCACCAGCGGCCGCCTGGCTTCCGGCACCGTGAAGCGGTCGCCCTCGCGGATCAGCGACGGCTCGGGCTTCTCCTCGGCCATCAGCGCGGCCTCCGCCAGCACCGGCGTCGCCGCCTGGCCGAAGCGCTCGGCCGCCTCGCGGGCGCAGAAGGAGAAGTCGCACATCAGCCGCTCGATCACCCAGGCGCGCAGGCGGTCGTCGTCGGAGAGCGCGATGCCGCGCGCCGTCGCCAGCCTGCCCTCGCCGACGCGCCGCTCGTACTCGCCGGTGGCGGTGACGTTCTGGGCGTAGCCCTGGCGGTAGCGGCTGACCGAGGACGGCCCGAGGCCGATCAGCGTCTCGCAGCCGTCGTCGGTGTAGCCCTGGAAGTTGCGCTTGAGCCCGCCGGTCGCGGCCGCCCGCGCCAGCGAGTCGCCGGGCAGCGCGAAATGGTCGAGGCCGATGGCGTCGTAGCCGGCGCGGCGGATCACGCCGGCGGCGGCCAGCGACTGCGCCAGCCGCTCGTCGGCGCCCGGAAGCGCCGCCTCGTCGATCATGGTCTGGTGCTTCTTGAACCACGGCACGTGGGCGTAGCCGAACAGCGCGATGCGCTCGGGCCTGAGCGACAGCACCTTCTCGACCGTGGCGACGACGCTTCGCTGCGTCTGGTGCGGCAGGCCGTAGAGGACGTCGAGATTGACGGAGGCCACGCCGCGCGCGCGCAGGCCGTCGATCACCGCCTTCGTGTCCTCGAAGGTCTGGTCGCGGTTGATCGCCTTCTGCACCGTCTCGTCGAAATCCTGGATGCCGAGGCTGGCGCGCGTCATGCCGATGTCGGCCAGCGCGTCGAGCCGGCCCTCGTCCATGTCGTTGGGATCGATCTCGACCGAGATCGAGGCGTCGGGCAGGAAGGTGAAACGACGCCGGAGCGCCGCCATCAGGGCGCGCATGTCGTCGGGCGCCACCAGCGTGGGCGAGCCGCCGCCGAAATGCAGCGCCGCCACCCTGGCGCGGCCGCCGACCTTCTCCGCCACCGTGCGGATCTCCTCGTGGAGATATCCGAGGAAGGTGGCGACGGGCTTGTAGAGCCGGGTCTGCTTGGTGTGGCAGGCGCAGAACCAGCACAGCCGGTCGCAGAACGGCACGTGGATGTAGAGCGACAGCCGCTCGTCCTGCGGGATGGCGGCGATCCATTCCTCCACGACGGCGGCGTCGATGCCGGGGTGGAAGTGCGGCGCGGTGGGGTAGCTGGTGTAGCGGGGGGCGGTGTCGGCCTGCATGGGCGGGCTCCTCGTGTCACGGGCGCCATATCGCGGGCACCGTATCAGGGGCACCTTGTCGCGCCTCGGGGGGATGGCGTCCTTGACTTTTGTCAAGTAACCTTCGGGGACAGACAATCTGACGCGGGACGCGGGGCACCTGAGGTGCTAGGAGAGGCGGGCCGTTCCCTGAGAGGGCGATCGTGCGCAACGACATCCAGACCGAAGACATTCCCGCTTTGTGCGCCTCGTGCGAGGCCCGCCACCGCGGCATCTGCGCCGCGCTCGACGCCGCGCAGCTCATCGCGCTGGCGCGCTCGTCCCACCGGCATCGCGCCGGCGAGGGCGAGGAGCTGGTGGGCGAGGAGGAGAGCATCGAGCGCTACTCCAACGTGCTTTCCGGCGTGGTCAAGCTGACCAAGACGCTGTCGGACGGCCGCCAGCAGATCGTCGGCCTGCGCTTCGCGCCCGACTTCCTCGGCAGCCCGTTCAAGGTCGAGAGCAAGCTCAACGCCGAGGCGGCGACCAAGGTGTCGCTGTGCTCCTTCCCGCGCGGCGCCATCGAGCGGATGATGAAGGAGCAGCCGGGGCTGGAGCACCGCCTGCTGCAGCAGACGCTCAAGGAGCTCGACGAGGCGCGCGAGTGGATGGTCACGCTCGGCCGCAAGACGGCGGCGGAGAAGGTGGCGAGCTTCCTGCTGCTGATCGCGAAGAACATCGATCCCTCCGCCCGGCCCGACCGCGACAAGGCCGAGTTCGAGCTGCCGCTGACACGCGCCGACATCGCCGACTTCCTCGGCCTGACCATCGAGACGGTGAGCCGCCAGTTCACGCGGCTGCGCGCCGACGGCATCATCGCCATCGAGAACAACCGCCAGGTCACGGTGCCGAGCCTGTCGCGGCTGGAGGCGCGCTCGGGAAGCTGAGCGGGCGCAGCCGCGCGGCCGGGCCGGCCGGCTCCCTTCCGCCCGCTCCATTCCGCCCGTTCCCGCCGCGAAGACACCGCCGGCTCAGCCGGGTATGTCGCGCGCCAGGACCGGCATGACGTGCTCGCGCTCGAAGGCGATGTGGCGGCGCATGGCCTCGAAGAAGGCGCGCAGCATGAAGCCGAGCGCCTCCGGGTTGTCGATGGGCGAGCCGTGGCCGATGGCGAACAGCACGTCGGCGAGGTCCTGGGCGGCGCATTCGTCCTCGATGTGCTCGGCCTTCAGCCGGCGGATCGAGGCGTCGCCCACCGAGGGTGGCGTCGCGGCGGCGGCGAAGGCGGGGAAGACGTGCTCCTCCTCGTAGGCGTGGCTTTCCTTGAGCAGCGGCACGATCCGCGCGGCGATGGTCAGGCACAGATGCCGGTCGACCTTGCGCGGCAGGCCGTCGGCGATCCTCTCCAGCTCGTCGCACAGCCGCAGCTTCTCGTCGTGCGCGCGGCCCATGTCGAGGCACGGCACGCTGCGGCCCGGCAGGCAGACGGTGGCCACCGGGCAGATGCCGGGCGTGTCGCAAAGCAGGCCGCCGCTTTCCTTGCCCGCCGTCACCCGAAGCCTCCGCGATCATTCTTGTTATTGCGTCACAATGACAAACCTTTGGCGGAAAAACCTTGATCCAGGTCAAGGCGCGAAGACGCCCGCCGGAGGAAAGGCTTTCATCGGGGAAAACCGGCCCGGCCTCGCGCGCGGTTTTCTTCCGAGCCGCAACGCCGCCGACCAGGGGACGGGACAATGAAATTTGCAGCAGAGATATTCGGCATCGGGGTGTTCGCCTTCGTCGCGCTGATGGGCGTGGCGTTCGCGGCGGACGACCTGTTCCGACAGCATATGTGGGTGCTGTTGTTCACGCTCGCGGCATTCGCCGTGATCCTGATGCGCCGCACCAGCTTCGCGCCGGCGGCGCCGGCCGACCCGTCTGCCTACATGGACGAGCCGATCCGCTACGGCGCCATCGCCACCATGTTCTGGGGCGTGGTCGGCTTCCTGATCGGCGTCGTGGTGGCGCTTCAGCTCGCCTTCCCGCAGCTCAACCTCGAGCCGTGGTTCACCTTCGGGCGCATGCGGCCGCTGCACACCTCGGCCGTCATCTTCGCCTTCGGCGGCAACGCGCTGATCGCCACCTCCTTCTACGTGGTGCAGCGCACGAGCCGCGCGCGGCTGTTCGGCGGCAACCTCGCCTGGTTCGTGTTCTGGGGCTACCAGCTCTTCATCGTCATGGCGGCGACCGGCTACCTGCTCGGCATCACCCAGAGCCGCGAATACGCCGAGCCCGAATGGTATGTCGACCTGTGGCTCACCGTCGTGTGGGTCGCCTATCTGGCGGTGTTCCTCGGCACGATCCTCAAGCGCAAGGAACCGCACATCTACGTCGCCAACTGGTTCTACCTGTCCTTCATCGTGACCATCGCGATGCTGCACGTGGTCAACAACCTGGCGATCCCGGTCTCCATCGTCGGGGTCAAGAGCTACTCGGCCTTCTCGGGCGTGCAGGACGCGCTGACGCAGTGGTGGTACGGCCACAACGCGGTCGGCTTCTTCCTCACCGCCGGCTTCCTCGGCATGATGTACTACTTCGTGCCCAAGCAGGCCGAGCGGCCGGTCTATTCCTACCGGCTGTCGATCATCCACTTCTGGGCGCTGATCTTCCTCTACATCTGGGCCGGCCCCCACCATCTGCACTATACCGCGCTGCCCGACTGGGCGCAGACGCTCGGCATGGTGTTCTCGGTCATGCTGTGGATGCCCTCCTGGGGCGGCATGATCAACGGCCTGATGACGCTGTCGGGCGCCTGGGACAAGGTGCGCACCGATCCGGTCATCCGCATGATGGTGGCCGCGATCGCCTTCTACGGCATGGCCACCTTCGAGGGGCCGATGATGTCGATCAAGGCGGTCAACTCGCTCAGCCACTACACCGACTGGACCATCGGCCACGTCCATTCCGGCGCGCTGGGCTGGAACGGCCTCATCACCTTCGCCGCGCTCTACTACATGGTGCCCAAGCTGTGGGGCCGCCAGCGCCTCTATTCGCTCAGGCTGGTCTCCTGGCACTTCTGGCTCGCCATGCTCGGCATCGTCGTCTACGCGGCGGTGATGTGGGTGTCGGGCATCATGCAGGGCCTGATGTGGCGCGAGTACGACGAGCAGGGCTTCCTGGTCTACTCCTTCGCCGAGACGGTCCAGGCCATGTTCCCCTACTACGTGGCCCGCGCGGCGGGCGGCGCCCTGTTCCTCGCCGGCGCGCTGGTGATGGCCTACAACCTGACCATGACCATCCTCGGCCGCCAGCGCGAGGAGGAGCCGATCGGCGGCGTCGCCGCGAAGCCCGCCATCCAGCCCGCCGAATAGGAGCCCGAAAATGGCAATCATCGACAAGCACAAGGTCATCGAGCGCAACGCCACGCTCCTGTTCGCCGGCTCGCTGTTCGTCGTCACCATCGGCGGCATCGTCGAGATCGTGCCGCTGTTCTACCTGGAGAACACGATCGAGAAGGTGGAGGGCATGCGGCCCTACTCGCCGCTGGAGCTGGCCGGGCGCAACATCTACATCCGCGAGGGCTGCTACACCTGCCATTCGCAGATGATCCGGCCCTTCCGCGACGAGGTCGAGCGCTACGGCCACTACAGCCTCGCCGCGGAATCGATGTACGACCATCCCTTCCAGTGGGGCTCGAAGCGCACGGGGCCGGACCTCGCCCGCGTCGGCGACCGCTACTCCAACGAGTGGCACGTCCAGCACCTGATCGATCCGCGCTCCGTGGTGCCGGAATCGGTGATGCCGAGCTATGCCTTCCTCAAGGACAAGCCGCTGGCGGTGAAGGACTTCTCCACCCATCTCGTGGCCAACACGCGCGTCGGCGTGCCCTACAGCGACGAGATGATCGAGAACGCGGAAGCCGACCTGAAGGCCCAGGCCGACCCCAACGCCGACACCTCCGGCGTCGAGGCGCGCTACCCCAAGGCCAAGCTCGGCGACTTCGACGGCAACCCCGCGGCGCTGACCGAGATGGACGCGCTGGTGGCCTATCTGCAGATGCTCGGCACGCTGGTCGACTTCTCGACCTACGACGAAGCCGCCGGCTACCGCTGAGGAGGGCGCGATGGAAACCTACACCGCGCTGCGCCAGTTCGCCGACTCCTGGGCGCTCGCCGCCATGACGATCTTCTTCATCGGCGTGGTGATCTTCACCTTCCGCCCCGGCAGCCGCAGAAAGGCCGACGAGGCCGCCCGCATTCCCCTCAAGGACGACTGAGATGAGCGACAAACACATCGACGAGGTAAGCGGCGTCGTCACCACCGGCCACGAGTGGGACGGCATCCGCGAGCTGGACAACCCCATGCCGCGCTGGTGGCTGTGGACCTTCTACGCCACCATCGCATGGGCGCTCGCCTACACGATCGCCTATCCGGCCTGGCCGCTGATCTCCTCGGCGACCTCGGGCGTGCTCGCCTGGTCGAGCCGTGGCGAGCTTCGCACCGAATTGTCGGCGGCCGAGGCGACGAGGGCCGAGTACGCGGCGCGCGTCGCCGAGCTTCCGGTCGAGGAGATCCTGGCCGACGACACGCTGCGCCAGTTCGCCACCTCGGCGGGCGCGGCCGCCTTCCGGGTCAACTGCGTGCAGTGCCACGGCTCGGGCGCGGCGGGCTCGCCCGGCTACCCCAACCTCAACGACGACGAGTGGCTGTGGGGCGGCACGGCCGAGGACATCCGCGCCACCATCGCCCACGGCGTGCGCTTCTCCGGCGACGACGAGACGCGCTATTCGGAGATGACGGCCTTCGCCGACATCCTCGACCGCGAAGAGGTCGCGACGGTGGCGGCCTATGTGAAGTCCTTGTCGGAAGGCGGCGATCCCGCCGGGACGGGCGCCGACATCTACGCCGACAACTGCGCCTCCTGCCACGGCGAGACGGGCAAGGGCGAGCCGTCGCTCGGCGCGCCGGACCTGACCGACGCGATCTGGCTCTACGGCTCGGACGTCGGCGAGATCGCGGCGCAGATCCGCACGCCCAAGCACGGCGTCATGCCGGCCTGGCAGGCGCGGCTGGGCGAGACCACGGTCAAGGAGCTGGCCGTCTACGTCCATTCGCTGGGCGGCGGCCAGTAGCGGCCCGATGGCCCGATAGCGGCATCGCGCGCCCCGGCCGCGAGGCCGGCGCAAGACGGGGGCAAGGCGAGGGGGGAGGCCGGTGCGGCGTTTTGGCCGCGCCGGCCTTCGTACCTTCCGGCCGGGAGCCCGTCTTGATATGAATCAAGGTCGGCGGAGGAGATCGGGGGCAACTGCATCGAGGCGGACTGCCCCGCTCCGCAGGAGAATGCCATGACGACCACGTCGATCGAGGTTGAGCGGCACGACGCCGAGGCCGTCAACTCGGCCAAGATACGCCAGCCGCTCTACGCCGCGCGCAAGAAGATCTTCCCCAAGCGCGCGTCCGGCCAGTTCCGCCGCTTCAAGTGGCTGGTCATGATCGTCACGCTCGGCATCTACTACCTGACGCCGTGGCTGCGCTTCGACCGCGGGCCGCACGCCCCCGACCAGGCCGTGCTGGTCGACCTCGCCAACCGCCGCTTCTACTTCTTCTTCATCGAGATCTGGCCGCAGGAGTTCTTCATCGTCGCGGGCCTGCTCGTCATGGCCGGGCTCGGCCTGTTCCTGCTGACGTCGACGGTGGGGCGGGCCTGGTGCGGCTACACCTGCCCGCAGACGGTGTGGGTCGACCTGTTCCTCGTGATCGAGCGCGCGGTCGAGGGCGACCGCAACGCGCGCATGAAGCTCGACGCCGCGCCGTGGGGGGCGCGCAAGATCGCGCTCAGGACGGTCAAGCACGCCATCTGGATCGCCATCGCCGTCGCCACCGGCGGCGCGTGGATCTTCTACTTCGCCGACGCGCCCACGCTGCTTTCCGACCTCGTCACCGGCGAGGCCGCGCCCGTCGCCTACATGACGGTGGCGCTGCTCACCGCCACCACCTACACCTTCGGCGGGCTGATGCGCGAGCAGGTCTGCACCTACATGTGCCCGTGGCCGCGCATCCAGGCGGCCATGCTCGACGAGAACTCGCTGACCGTCACCTACAACGACTGGCGCGGCGAGCCGCGCACGCGCGGCGCCAAGAAGGCGCTTGCCGCCGGCAAGGTCGCCGGCGACTGCGTCGACTGCAACGCCTGCGTCGTCGTGTGCCCGATGGGCATCGACATCCGCGACGGCCAGCAACTCGAATGCATCACCTGCGCGCTGTGCATCGACGCCTGCGACGCGGTGATGGACAAGCTCGGCCGCGCCCGGGGGCTGATCTCCTACGCCACGCTTGCCGACTACAACACCAACATGGCCATCGCCACCGGCGGCGGCGCGCACGCCATCGACCCCTCCCTGGTCCACAAGCCGGGAGGCGGGCTGGCCGACGGCATCGTGCCCTTCCATCTGTCGCGCATCTTCCAGCCGCGCGTCTTCATCTATTTCGCCGGCTGGGCGCTGATCGGCGTGGCGCTCGTCTATGCGCTGATGGTGCGCGACCGGCTCGAGGTCAACGTCCTGCACGACCGCAACCCGCAATTCGTCGTGCTGTCGGACGGCTCGATCCGCAACGGCTACACGGTCAAGCTGCTCAACAAGATTCCCGAGCCGCGCGAGGTCACCGTCTCCATCGACGGGCTGCCGGGCGGCGCGATGAGCGTGGTCGGCATCGACCGGGCCGAGGGCGCGGCCGTCGACGTCGCGCTCGACCCGGACCGGCTGAAGACGCTGAAGATCTACGTGCGCCAGCCGCGCGCGCTGGTCGACGGGCGGGTGCAGACCTTCCGCTTCCTTGTCGAGGACCCCGAAAACGGCGAGAATGCCGCCTATACCGCCAACTTCGATGCGCCGGAGTGACGAGGATGAGCGATCGTTCCGCAACGGGCCGCGAATTCACCGGCAGGCACATGCTGGCCATCATGCTCGCCTTCTTCGGCGTCATCATCGCCGTCAACCTGACCATGGCGGTGCTGGCGCGCACGAGCTGGGCGGGGCTGGTGGTGCAGAACACCTATGTCGCCAGCCAGCAGTTCAACGCCAAGGCCGAGGAGGGCCGCCGGCAGGCCATGCTCGGCTTCACGCCGGCGCTTTCGCTCGGCGACGGCGTGCTGCGCTTCTCGCTCGCCGACAAGGAGGGCCGCCCCGTGCGCCTGACCGGCGGCACGGCGACGCTGCGCCGGCCGGTGGGCGACGCCGACGACGCCACGGTGGCGCTCGCGCCGCAGGGCGACGCGCTTGAGGCCGCGCTCGCGGTCGAGGACGGGGCGTGGATCGTCGAGGTCCACGCCGACGTCGCGGCCGACGCCGGGGCCGGGCTCGACCATCCCTGGCGCGAGACGAGGCGCGTCCAGCTTCGCGGAGGGACGGCGCGATGAGCTGCTGCGCGCCCGGAGCCGACGGCTTCGCGGGCGGCGTCCAGTCGCTGCCGTCCGACGACGAGGTCCGCTTCTCGGCCCGCAATCTCGGCGACGGCGTGTTCCAGACCGAGCTGTCGGTTCCGGCCGTGCATTGCGGCGCCTGCATCCGGAGCATCGAGGCCGGCCTCGGCCGGCTCGACGGCGTCGAGGCGGCGCGGGTCAACCTGTCGACGCGGCGCGTCACCGTGCGCTGGCGCGGAGAGGCGCTGCCGCCCATCGTCGCGACGCTGGCGCGGCTGGGCTACGCGCCCACCGTCTTCGACGAGCCGGAGGGCGAGAAGGACCGCACGCTTTCCGAGCTGCTCGTGGCCGTCGCGGTGTCGGGCTTCGCCGCCGGCAACATCATGCTTCTGTCGGTCTCGGTGTGGTCGGGCGCGGAGGGCGCGACGCGCGATCTCTTCCACTGGGTCTCGGCGCTGATCGCGCTGCCGGCGATGTTCTTCGCCGGGCGCATCTACTACCGCTCGGCCTGGGGCGCGCTGAAGCACGGGCGCATGAACATGGACGTGCCGATCGCCATCGGCATCACCATGGCCTATGCGTTGAGCCTCTACGAGACGATCCACAGCGGGCCGCACGCCTATTTCGACGCCTCGGTGACGCTGCTGTTCTTCCTCTTGATCGGGCGCTCGCTCGACCACGTCATGCGCGAGCGGGCGCGCACGGCGGTCAAGGGGCTGGCGCGGCTCGCCCCGCGCGGCGCGCTGGTGATCGGCGCGGGCGGCGCCCGCGACTATCTGGCGCTTTCCGAGATCGAGCCGGGCATGCGCCTCCTCGTCGCCGCCGGCGAGCGCATCCCGGTCGACGCCGTGGTCGAGGCCGGCCTCTCCGACATCGACCGCTCGCTGGTGAGCGGCGAGAGCGCGCCGCAGAAGGTGGCCGAGGGCGACGCCATCCAGGCCGGCACGCTCAACCTGACCGGGCCGCTGACGCTTGCCGCCACCGCGCGCGCCGAGGATTCGTTCCTGGCCGAGATGCTGCGCATGATGGAGGCGGCCGAGGGCGGGCGGGCGCGCTACCGCCGCATCGCCGATCGCGTCTCGGCGGCCTACGCGCCGGTGGTTCACCTGACGGCGCTCGCGACCTTCCTCGGCTGGATGGCCGCGACCGGCGGCGACTGGCACCGCGCCGTCACCGTGGCGATTGCCGTCCTCATCATCACCTGCCCCTGCGCGCTCGGCCTTGCCGTGCCCATCGTGCAGGTGGTGGCGGCGCGCCGGCTGTTCGAGCACGGCATCATGGTGCGCGACGGCGGCGCCATGGAGCGGCTGGCCGAGGCCGACGTCGCCGTGTTCGACAAGACCGGCACGCTGACGCTCGGCCACCCGCGCTTGCAGAACCTCCAGCAGATCGCGCCGGAGGCGCTGGCGGCGGCGGCCGCGCTCGCCGCCAATTCGCGCCATCCGCTGTCGCAGGCCGTCGCCGTCTACGACGAGGGTAAGGGCCCCGTCTTCGAGGCCGTGGCGGAAAGGCCCGGCCTCGGCGTCGAGGGCCGCGCCGAAGGCAGCCTGTGGCGGCTCGGCCGCGCGGAATGGGCGCGCGGGGACGGGGCCTCCGGCGAGGCTGCGGACGAGGGCACGGTGCTTTCGCGCGACGGCGCGGTGCTGGCGCGCTTCGAGTTCGACGACGCCATCCGCCCCGACGCGCGCGAGGCGCTCGCCGAGCTCGAGGACCGGCTCGGCCCGGTCGAGATGCTGTCGGGCGACACCGCACGCGCCTGCCGCCGCGTCGCCGACCGGCTCTCCATCGCCCATGTCGAGGCCGGGCTGATGCCGGCGGACAAGGTGGCGCGCATCGAGGCGCTGGCGCGCCAGGGCCGCAAGGTGCTGATGGTCGGCGACGGGCTGAACGACGCGCCCGCGCTCGGCGCCGCGCACGTGTCGATGGCGCCGGCCACCGCCGCCGACATCGGCCGCAACGCCGCCGATTTCGTGTTCCTGCGCGACAGCCTCTCGGCGGTGCCGGTGGCGCTCGACGTGTCGCGGCGCGCCGGCCGGCTGGTGCGCCAGAACGTGGCGCTCGCCATCGTCTACAACGTCTTCGCCGTGCCGGTCGCCATCCTCGGCTACGTCACGCCGCTGATCGCGGCGGTGGCCATGTCAACCTCCTCGATCATCGTCATCGCCAATGCCCTGCGATTGGGAAGGGTCCGGCGATGAGCATGCTCATCTACCTGATCCCGGTGGCGCTGTTCCTCGGCGCGCTGGCGCTCCTCGCCTTCCTGTGGGCGCTCAGGAGCGGCCAGTACGAGGACCTCGACGGCGCGGCCGAGCGCGTGCTGCTCGACGACGAGGACGAGCCGCAGACGCCCGCGAAACGCTGAACGCCGCTGCCCTTGCCGGATATTCGCGCTGGACCTAGCCCCGCGCCGGCGGCGGGTCCATGCTCGATCCTTCCTTCATGCGCGCATGGGGAGCCCAGATGGGGAGCACAGGATGATCCCGCTTCGATTTTGTCGCCGCACGGTCCTTCGCGGAACCGCGCTCCTTCTCGCCCCGCTCGCCCTGCCGGCGCGGCTTTTCGCCAACGGCGGACGCCTGATCGTCGCCGCCGATTCGGAGCCGCGCAACCTGAACCCGGCCATCGTCGCTTCCAACGGCGTCTTTTTCGTCGCCTCCAAGGTGATCGAGCCGTTGGCCGAAGCGTCCTATGACGGCGGGGACGGGCTCGCGCCCCGCCTCGCCGTGGCGTGGGAAGGCTCGGCCGACGGGCTTTCCGCCACCTTCCGGCTGCGGCAGGGCGTGACGTGGCACGACGGCAAGCCCTTCACATCGGCCGACGTCGCCTTCTCGGCGCTGAAGGTGTGGAAGCCGCTGCAGAATCTCGGCCGCCTCGTCTTCGCCAATCTCGAGACCGTCGACACGCCCGACGACCACACCGCGATTTTCCGCTTCTCCAGGCCGACGCCGTTCCAGCTGATCCGCAACGCGCTGCCGGTCGTCTCCAGCGTGGTGGCGAAGCACGTGTTCGAGAACGAGGCCGACATCGCGGCAAGCCCGCTCAACAACCGGCCGATGGGCACAGGGCCGTTCCGCTTCGCCGAGCACAGGCCGGGCGAATATTATCTTCTGGAGCGCAACCCCGACTATTGGGGCGAGGGGGAGCCGAAGCTCGACCAGATCGTCTTTCGCGTGCTGCCAGACCGGGCGGCGGCGGCCGGCGCGCTGGAGGCGGGCGAGATCCACCTCGCCGCCTTCAGCCAGGTGCCGCTCGCCGACCTCGACCGCATCGCGAAGGTCGAGGGCATCGCCGTCCACACCAGGGGCTACGAGGCGCTGACCTACCAGCTCTGCGTCGAGATCAACCATCGCCGCAAGGAGCTTGCCGACCTTGCCGTGCGGCGGGCCATCGCGCACGCCATCGACCGCGACTTCGTGGTGCGCACCATCTTCCTCGGCCACGCGCAGGCCTCGACCGGCATCGTGCCGAAGAACGCGCCGGAGTTCCACGAGGCCGACGTGCCGGCCTATCCGTTCGACGTCGAGCGCGCCAACGCGCTGCTGGACGGGGCCGGCTACAAGCGCGGGCAGGACGGCGTGCGCTTCTCGCTCCGGCTGCTGCCGGCGCCCTACTTCACCGAGACGCGGCAGTTCGGCGACTATCTGCGCCAGGCGCTGGCGGCAATAGGCATCGAGGCCGTGGTGGTCAACAACGACGCCGCCGCGCACCAGAAGGCGGTCTATACCGACCACGATTTCGACCTCGCGGTGGCGCCGACCGTGTTCCGCGGCGACCCGGCGATCTCGACCACCATCCTCGTGCGCAGCGGGACGCCGGCCGGCGTGCCGTTCTCCAACCAGGGCGGCTACGAGAATGCGGGGATCGACGCGCTGATAGACGAGGCCGCCGAGACCGTCGACACGGCCGCGCGCACCGCGCTCTACCGCCGGCTCCAGCAACTGGTGGCGCAGGACCTGCCGCTGATCAACGTCGCGGAATGGGGCTTCGTCACGGTGGCGAGCGACAGGGTCGCGAACGTCTCCAGCAACCCGCGCTGGGCGGTGTCGAACTGGGCGGATACGGCGCTGGAATCGTGATAGGCTGGCACAATCCGTCGCTTGCCCGCAGCCGCGCATGAACCGTGCCTTCCGCCTTGTGAGGCGTCGAGCCCTGACCGCCGTTCCCGTGCTGCTGATCGTCGCGGCCGGCGCCTTCCTGCTGCTCGAGGCCGCGCCCGGCGACGCGGCCGACGCCTATCTGCTGTCGATCGGCGGCGGCGATCCGGCCTTCGTCGCGGCCTTGCGCGAGCAATGGGGCCTCGACGGCTCGCTCTCCTCGCGGCTGTGGCTCTACCTTTCCGCGCTGGCGCGGCTCGACCTCGGCTGGTCGCTCGCCTTCGACCGGCCGGTGCGCGACCTCGTCGCCGAGCGCCTGCCGGCGACGCTGTGGCTGATGGGGGCGGCGACGGCGCTGTCCTTCCTGCTCGGCTCCGCGCTCGGCGTCGTCGCCGGCGCGCGCCCGGGCAGCCTTGCCGACCGGCTGCTTTCCGCCGGCTCGCTCGCCGTCTATGCGGTGCCGGGCTTCTGGCTCGGGCTGGTGCTGATCGTGGTGTTCTCGGTCAGGCTGCGCTGGTTTCCCACCGCCGGCATCGAGACGGTGGCGTCGGGCAAGGCCGGCCTCGCCCGCGCGCTCGACATCGCCCGGCACCTGGCGCTGCCGGTCGCCTCGCTGTCGCTGATCTATCTGGCGCTGTTCCTGCGCATGATGCGCGCCGGCATGGTCGAAGCCTGGCGGCAGGACTATGCGCTGGCCGCGCGGGCGCGGGGCCTCGGGCGCTTCCGCATCGCGGTGCGCCACATCGCGCGCAACGCGCTTTTGCCGCTCGTCACCATGCTGGGACTCCAGGCCGCCTCGATGCTGGGCGGCAGCGTCGTCATCGAGAGCGTGTTCGCCATTCCCGGCTTCGGCCGGCTGGCGCACGAGGCGGTGGCGGCGCGCGACGCGCCGCTGCTTTGCGGCATCATCCTCGTCAGCGCCGTCATGGTCGTGGCGGTCAACCTTGCCGTCGACCTCGCCTATGCGGCCCTCGACCCGCGCGTCGACGGCGGGGAGGCGCGGGCATGAGCGTGCTTGCGCGGCTTGCCCGCACGCCCGAGGGCGCGGCCGGGCTCGTCCTTCTGGCGCTGCCGGTGGCGGCCGCGCTCGCGGCGCCCTTCCTCTTTCCCGCCGACCCGCTGGCCATCGCCGGCCCGGCGCTGGCGCCGCCCTTCAGCGACGCCGCCTTTCCGCTCGGCACCGACCGGCTCGGCCGCGACGTGCTCGCCGGCCTCGTCCACGGCGCGCGCGCCTCGCTCATGGTGGGGCTGGCGGCCGCCTTCGTCGCCGTCGCCTTCGGCGCGCTGGTCGGCACCATTGCCGGCTTTTCCGGCGGGCTCGCCGACGAGGCGCTGATGCGGCTGACCGAGGCATTCCAGACCGTGCCGGGCTTCCTGCTCGCGCTCGCCTTCGTGTCCGTCGCCGGCGGCTCGCTGCCGGTGGTGGTCGCGGCCATCGCGCTCGGGGCCTGGACCGGGCCGGCGCGGCTGGCCCGCGCCGAGGTGCTGTCGATCCGCGGCCGCGACTATGTGGCGGCCGCGCGCGTCGCCGGCATGCGCGCGACCGAGATCGCGCTGCGCGAGGTGCTGCCCAACGCGCTGCCGCCGGTGCTGGCGCTCAGCTCCGTCATCGTCGCCAATGCGGTGCTGGTCGAGGCGGCGCTGTCCTTCCTCGGCCTCGGCGACCCCAACCTCGTCACCTGGGGCTCGATGATCGCCGAGGGCCGCACCATGCTGCGCTCGGCGCCGCACCTGTCCATCGTGCCCGGCCTCGGCCTCGTCGTCACCGTGCTCGGCGTCCACCTCCTGTCCGAAGGGCTGGCCGAGGCGCTGGCGACCCGGAGGGCGCGGGCATGAGCGGCCTCGCCGTCGCGCTCAGCGGCCTGTCGGTCGCCCACGCGGGCGCGGCGCGGCCGGCCCTTTCCGGCATCGACCTCGCCATCGCCGCCGGGACGCGGCTCGCCGTCATCGGCGAAAGCGGCTCGGGCAAGTCGACGCTGGCGCTGGCGCTGGCCGGGCTTTTGCCCGACGACGCGAGCGTCGAGGGTCGCCTTGCATGGCCGGGCCTCGGGCGCGCGCCGCTTGCCGGCCGCGACATCGGCTTCGTGTTCCAGGATGCGGGCGCGAGCCTCAACCCGGTGCTGCGCGTCGGCGCGCAGGTGGCCGAGGTGGCGCGGGTTCATCTTGGCCTTTCGCGGCGGGACGCCGCCGCCCATGCCCGCGCCCTGTTCCGGCGCGTGCGCCTGCCCGACCCGGACGCGGCGATGCGCGCCTTCCCGCACCAGCTTTCCGGCGGCCAGCGCCAGCGCGTGGCCATCGCCGCGGCGATCGCTGCGCGGCCCCGGCTGCTGATCGCCGACGAGCCGACCAGCGCGCTCGACACCATCGTGCAGGCGAGGATCGTGTCGCTGCTCGACGCGCTGGTGCGCGAGGACGGCATGACGCTCGTCTTCGTCACCCACGACATCGCGCTCGCCTCCGGCTTCGCCGACCGCATCGCCGTGCTCGACGGCGGGCGGCTGGCGGAGGAGGGACCGGCGGCCGCTGTGCTGTCGGCGCCGCGGGCGTCGCAGACGGCGCGGCTGATTTCCGGCCATATCGGCCTCGACACGCCGCCGCTGGTGGCGCGGGCCGCGCCATGAGCGCGCCGCTTCTGGCCGCGCACGGCCTGTCGAAGACCTTCGTGGCGGGAGGCCGCCGCGCCGTGGCGCTCGACAATGTGTCGCTGTCGGTCGCGCCGGGCGAGACGCTCGGCCTCGTCGGGCCGTCCGGCTGCGGCAAGTCGACGCTGGCGCGGGTGCTGCTGCGGCTCACCGAGCCGGACGAAGGCCGCATCGACTTCGCCGGCGTCGAGCTTTCCGCGCTGAAGGGCGAGCGGCTCAGGCGCATGCGCCCGCGCATCCAGATGGTGTTCCAGGACCCGCTTTCCGCCTTCAACCCGCGCGCCACCGTCGCCGACGCGGTCGGCGACCCGCTGCGCATCCATCGCCTGGTGCCGCGCCGCGAGCGGCCGGCGGCGGTGGCGGCGCTGCTCGAGCGGGTCGGGCTTTCGGCCGGGCTCGCCGGCCGGCCGGTCCACGCCGTCTCCGGCGGCCAGCGTCAGCGCGTGGCGATCGCCCGTGCGCTCGCCACGCGGCCCGAGCTGATCGTGCTCGACGAGGCGGTGTCGGCGCTCGACGTGACGGTGCGCGGCCGCATCCTCGACCTTCTCGTCTCGCTCCAGCGCGAGCGCGGCATCGCCTGCCTGTTCATCTCGCACGACCTCGCCGTGGTGCGCGCGGTCTCGCACCGCATCGCCGTCATGGACGGCGGGCGGATCGTCGAGGAAGGCCCGGCGCGGCAGGTTGTGGCCGAGCCGCGCTCGCCAACGGCGCGCGCGCTGGTCGCGGCCGTGCCGCGCCTCGCCGCCGGCGGGGGGATCTAGAGGAGGCGGTTTGTGGACATCGCGGGAGCGCCCTCCCGCGTGCCGGCGCGTTCGTGTAAGGAGCCGCGGGAGAGCGGAACGAGGCACCGATGCAGATAAAGGACATTCCCGCGATGTGGGTGCTGGCGGTGCGCCGCCGGCTGCGCATTCCCGACATCGCGCCGGCGACGGCAGAGCTCTCCCCGCTGATCGAGCGGCAGATCGAGGAGGCGGGGATGGAGGCCGCCGGGCCGTGGCTTTTCATCTCCCGGGGGCTGCCGGGCGACGCCTCGACCGCCTTCGACTGGGAAATCTGCCGTCCCGTGGTCAGGCCGCAGGACTATCGCGGCGCGGTCGCGCTTGGCCGCCTGCCGCCGGTCACGGTGGCGAGCCGCGAGCATGAGGGCGCGTTGAGCACCCTGTTTTCCGAGGGCTACGCGCCGCTCATCCGGGAGGTCGAGGCGTCGGGCCGCGCCTTGTCGGGCGAAAGCCGGGAGGTCTATCACGCCTGGAACGGGCCGGAGGCCGCGACCAACCGCGTGGAGATCCAGTTCTGCCTGCGGCGCTGAGGCCGCCGCCCGCCGCGAGCGCCGGAGATTGACCGCACCCCCCGGAAGGGTAGAATGATTTCGTGCCGCAACGCCGGGAGGAGGCGAGGGCGGCCCATCGGCCCCCGCAGGTGGACGTCGCGCATTCCGGGAGGAGCGAATGAGCGCTACGGCGGCAGTCGGACATGCCGACAGGGTGCATGCCGCGATCGCAACCGACGAGGCGGCGCGCTCGGCGCTGGTGGCGTCGTGGCGGCGCTCGGCGGCGCTGCACCGTCTCGATCCGGCCGAACGCACGCCGCCCCGGCGGCTGAGCGAAGGCGAGCTCGGCCTCGCGCGCCAGCGCATCGAGCGGCTGATCCGCGCCGCGCAGGCGAGCCTCGACCGGCTCTATCTCGCCGTCGGCGGCGTCGGCTGCTGCGTGCTTCTGGCCGACCGCGACGGCGTGCCGGTGGAGCGGCGGGGTGCTGCCGGCGACGACCGCACCTTCCACGACTGGGGGCTGTGGACCGGCACCGTCTGGAGCGAGGAGAGCGAGGGCACCAACGGCATCGGCACCTGCCTCGTCGAGGGCCGGGCGCTGACCATCCATCGCGACCAGCACTTCTTCTCGCGCAACACGGCGCTGTCGTGCACCACGGCGCCGATCTACGACCATGAGGGCGACCTCGCCGCCGCGCTCGACGTGTCGTCCTGCCGCGCCGATCTGACGGAAGGCTTCGTCCACCTGATCCAGATGGCGGTGGGGGATGCGGTGCGCCGCATCGAGGCGGAGAATTTCCGCCTCGCCTTTCCGCATGCCCGCGTGGTGCTGGCGCCGACGCCGGACAATTCGCCCGCCGCCCTCATCGCCGTCGACGGCGACGACCTCGTCGTCGGCGCGACGCGCTCGGCGCGGCTGGCGCTCGGCCTGACGGGCGACAGCTTCTCCCGGCCGCTGCCGGCGACCGACCTGCTCGGCGGGGCGTCGGGCGAGAGTTTCGGGGGCGGGGGTTTCGCCGGCGCCGAGCGCGCCGTGCTGCAACGCGCGCTCGCCCGCGCGCAGGGCAACGTCTCGGCGGCCGCGGAGGCGCTGGGCGTCTCGCGCGCCACGCTTCACCGCAAGCTGGCGCGCCTCGGCATCCGCCGCGCGCACTGAACGGACGGCCGACTGTCTCATTCCTGCGACAGATCGCGCTTGCGGCGCGCGCGCGTGACATGACGCCGCCATCGTCCCGGGCGACAATCCTGCCTATCCCGCGCTGCCCCGCGCAGCCGCGGTTCCGGGCGCCATCCCGAAAGGCGGGAAGCCGGTTTTCGGACGAGATCGCGCTCAAGGGAAAACGAGGAGGAAGTGGAGGAAACCATGAACAAGGTCGAATTTTCCCGCACCGCCAAGGTGCCTTTCGCCAAGCGCTACGACAACTTCGTCGGCGGCGGCTGGGTCGCGCCCAAGTCCGGCAGGTATTTCGAGAACACCTCGCCGGTGAACGGGCGCGTCCTGTGCGAGATCGCCCGCTCGGAGGCGGCAGACGTCGAGGTCGCGCTCGACGCCGCCCACAAGGCCAGGGACGCATGGGGCAGGACGAGCCCGGCCGAGCGGGCGCTGATCCTCAACCGCATCGCCGACCGCATCGAGGAAAACCTCGATCTGCTGGCGCTGGCCGAGACCTGGGACAACGGCAAGCCGATCCGCGAGACGACCGCCGCGGACCTTCCGCTCGCCGTCGATCACTTCCGCTATTTCGCCGGCGCGATCCGGGCGCAGGAAGGCGGTATCTCGGAGGTCGACCACGACACCGTCGCCTATCATTTCCATGAGCCGCTGGGCGTCGTGGGCCAGATCATCCCGTGGAACTTCCCGCTGCTGATGGCGACGTGGAAGCTCGCGCCCGCGCTCGCGGCCGGCAACTGCGTGGTGCTGAAGCCGGCCGAGCAGACGCCGGCCTCGATCATGCTGCTCGCCGACCTGATCGGCGACCTCCTGCCGCCCGGCGTGCTCAACATCGTCAACGGCTTCGGGCTGGAGGCCGGCAAGCCGCTCGCCTCGTCGAACCGCATCGCCAAGATCGCGTTCACCGGCGAGACCACGACCGGCCGGCTGATCATGCAGTATGCCAGCCAGAACATCATTCCCGTGACGCTGGAGCTGGGCGGCAAGAGCCCCAACATCTTCTTCGCGGACGTGGCGGCCGAGGACGACGACTTCCTCGACAAGGCGATCGAGGGCTTCGTCATGTTCGCGCTCAACCAGGGCGAGGTCTGCACCTGCCCGAGCCGGGCGCTGATCCACGAGAAGATCTACGACCGCTTCATGGAAAAGGCGATTGCGCGCGTCGAGGCCATCGTCCAGGGCGACCCGCTCGACCCGGCGACCATGATCGGCGCGCAGGCGTCCTCCGAGCAGCTCGAGAAGATCCTGTCCTATCTCGACATCGGCAAGCAGGAGGGGGCCGAGGTGCTGACCGGCGGCGAGCGCAACATGCTGCCCGGCGACCTTGCCGGCGGCTACTACGTCAAGCCGACCGTGTTCAAGGGCCACAACAGGATGCGCATCTTCCAGGAGGAGATCTTCGGCCCGGTCGTCTCCGTCACCACCTTCAAGGACGACGAGGAGGCGCTCGCCATCGCCAACGACACGCTCTACGGGCTGGGCGCCGGCGTGTGGACGCGCGACGGCAACCGCGCCTACCGCTTCGGCCGCGCCATCCAGGCCGGCCGGGTGTGGACCAACTGCTACCACGCCTATCCGGCGCACGCCGCCTTCGGCGGCTACAAGCAGTCGGGCATCGGCCGCGAGAACCACAGGATGATGCTCGACCATTACCAGCAGACCAAGAACATGCTGGTCTCCTACAGCCCGAAGAAGCTCGGCTTCTTCTGATCCTCCCGGGCCGGGGCGGCGTGGCCCGCGCGGCCGCGCCGCCCTATATCTTCAGGCAAGGGAGGTTCTCGCCATGAACCAGGAAAAGGTGTCGCTGGACAAGGTCTCGGCCACGCCCGAGGCGGTGCGGCTGCTCGACGAGATCATCGCCGACCACGGGCCGGTGCTGATCCACCAGTCGGGCGGCTGCTGCGACGGCTCCTCGCCGATGTGCTACCCGCGCGGCGACTTCATCGTCGGCGACCGCGACGTGCTTCTGGGGCTGATCGGCGACACGCCGGTCTATATCAGCGAATCCCAGTACGAGGCGTGGAAGCACACGAACCTCGTCATCGACGTGGTGCCGGGCAGAGGCGGCATGTTCTCGCTCGACAACGGCCGCGAGAGGCGCTTCCTCACCCGCTCGACGGTGTGCGCCGTGCCGGGCGCCTGAGCCGGCCCGCCGGCCGCGCGTCAGAACCGCATGCGCAGCGAGACCTCGACGCTGCGGCCGGTGCCGGGCACCTCGTCGAAGGACGAGCGGTACTCCTTGTCGAGGATGTTGGTGACGGCGACGGAGTAGCGGAACCCGTCGTCGCCGAACGCGCCGCCGAAGGCGAAGTTGAGCGTGCCCCAGCCGGGCAGCCGCCGCAGCGGCTCGCCTTCCTCGATGAGCGAGACCCCGCTTGCCGCGCGCAGGTAGAGGTCGGCCCATGCGTCGTGGCCCGCCACCTCGCCCTCCCAGCGCAGGCCGAGCCGGCCGGAAAGCGCCGGCGTGTCGCTGTGATAGGTCGAGAAGGCGTCGAACTCCAGTTCGCGCCGCATCCACGCGCCGGTGACGTAGGGCGTGAACCGCGTGCCGGGGATCGTATATTCGGCCGCGAGCTCGAGGCCGTAGGTCCTGGCTCGGTCGGCGTTGGCGTAGATGAACCTGGTCTGGCCCGGGTTGCCGTGGCCGGGGCAGGTGGCGCTGGCGGCCGCGCACGACAGCCTCGTGACGTAGTCCTGCGCCTCGCTGTAGAAGGCGGCGGCGTCGAGCGCGAGCCCGCCGGCGTCGTAGCGCGCGCCGATCTCGACATTGCGCGAGGTCTCCGGCTTGAGCGCCGGATTGCCGTAGATGATGCGGTCGCGCGCCGTCGAATCGGTGAAGAGCTGGAACAGCGTCGGCGTGATGTAGCCTTCCGAATAGAGCGCGCGCAGCGTCGTGTTGTCGATGCCGGCATAGGTCAGCCCGGCGGAGGCGACGAAGCGGCCGTCGCTGCGCCCGGCATATCCTTGCCGGTTGGGGTCGCTGGTGTGGGCGAGGTCGGTGCGGGTGTGATAGTAGCGCGCGCCCGCCGTCAGCCTGAAATCCTCGGCGAAGGACCATTCGTTCTGGGCGAAGGCCGAGACGGTGCGGATCGAGGCGTCGTCGGTGGTCGGCACCGGGGTGCGGCCGGGCGGCGTGGTGGTCGTGGCCTTGCTGGCGTCGAGGTCGTCGGCGAGATAGTGCAGCCCGACGATGGTGTAGTGGTCGGGGTGGAATTGCAGGTCCACCTGCGCCGTGCCGCCGCGGTTGGTGTTGACGTCCTGCGAAACCGTCTTCTGCCGTATGGCGCCCATCGTCACCTCGTTGGTGAACAGGCGGTCGACGGTCTGGTAGTAGGCGTCGAGATGGACCTTGCGCACGACGTCGCTGATGTCGGTGCCGTCGTAGTAGAGGCCGACCTTGCGCAGGTCGCGCTGCGGCAGGTCGATGCGGAAGTCGGTGACGGGCGGCCTGAGCGTGGCCGGGTCGGTCCAGCTCTGCGCCGCCATGCGGTGCTGCGTGGCCTTGAGCGCGATGTAGTGGTTGTTCGCCTCGCCGAAGGCGTAGCCCAGATGCGCCGAGAGGTTGTCGTTGGAGAACGCCGTGCCGTCGAGGCGGCCGGTCGCGGTGTAGCGGCCTTCCGGCACCCGGCGGTCGCCGTGGTCGTCGAGGCTGCCGGCGAAGCGGTAGTCGAAATTGTCGAGCGTGCCGGAGACGGCCGCCCAGCCCTGCCAGCCCGCGGTGCCGGAATAGTATGTGCCGCCCATCTCGGCCTCGACCGGCTTGCCGGCGCCGCGCCTGGTGACGATGTTGATGACGCCGCCGATGGCCTTGGCGCCGTGCAGCACCGAGGCCGGGCCGCGCACCACCTCGATGCGCTCGACGTTGGACGGGTCGATCAGGATCGGCGTGCCGTAGTCGCTGTGGTCGGTGACCTCCTGCCCGTCGATCAGCACCGTGACGCGGCGCGAGGATTCGCCGCGGATGGACAGCCGCTTCATGCCGGGGGCGGAAGAGTCCACCACTTCCACGCCGGGCACGTCGCGCAGCAGCTCGGCGACGCCGTCGGCGGACTTGCGCGCGATCTCCTCCTTGCCGACCACCGTCACCGAGGCGGGGTTGTCCTGCACGGAGGTTTCGGTGCGGGTGCCGACCACGGCGATGGTGTCGAGGAAGGTGACGCCGCCCTCTTCCTGAGCCCGGGCAGCCCCGGTCGCCAGCAGGGCGAGCGTGGCCGAGGAGGCCAGAAGCGCCGGCAGGGCGATGGCGGGGACGTCGCGGCGGGCGGCTCGTCTTGTGCTCATGATCCCGGTTCTCCAGACCGTGCGTGCGCCAGCGGAGGCAGGCTTTCGCCGATATTTCGCCCTCGGCGCGCCTTTCGTCCTTGCGGTCGCGCAAGCAGGCGCCTTGCGGCCACTATGTCGCAGGCGCGAAAGGAAACGGCCCGCCATCCGGGAAAATGGCGGGCCGCTCGCGGTCGGATGGGGGGTCGAAGTCGGTCAGAACTTCATGCGCAGGGAGACCTCGACGCTGCGACCGACGCCGGGGATCTCCTCGAACGAGGAGCGGTATTCCTTGTCGAGGATGTTGTTGAAGGAGACGGCGTAGCGGAAGCGGTCGTCGTCCTCGCCGCCGAACGAGCCGCCGAAGGCGAAGTTGAGCGTCGCCCAGCCGGGCAGGGATTCGGTCTCGAACCCGCTCACCAGCGGCGCGCGGCGCGCCACCCATGTCGTCCGGTCGACGCCGGTGGCGGCGCGCACGTAAAGATCGGCCCATGCGTCGTGGTTGGCGACCTCGCCTTCCCAGCGCACGCCGAACCGGCCCGAAAGCAGCGGCGTGTTGGTGTCGTAGGTCGCCCACCTGCCGAAGGTCTCGGTAAGCTCCAGCTTGCGGCGCATCCATGTGCCGGTGGCGTAGGGCGTGAACGCGGTGCCGGGCACGGTGTATTCGGCGGCCAGCTCGAGGCCGTAGGTGGTGGCCGCGTCGGCGTTGACGTTGATGTGGTTGCCGGCCCGCACGTCCGCCGCGGAGCAGCCGAGTTGCGCGGTGCAAGGGGTCCTGGTGATGTAGTTCTTCGCCGTTGTGTAGAAGGCGGCCGCGTCGAGGACCAGGTCGCCGGCGTTGTAGCGGGCGCCGATCTCGACGTTGCGCGAGGTCTCGGACTTCAGGAAGGGATTGCCGAGGGTCGTCGTCCCGCTGCCGGCGGTGGTGTCGGTATAGAGCTGGAGCAGCGTCGGCGTGATGTAGCCTTCCGAATAGAGCGCCCTGAGGGTCGTGTTCTCGATGCCGGTATAGGTCAGGCCCGCCGAGGTGACCAGGCGGCCTTCGCTGCTGTCGGGACTGGTGGCGACGGGGTTGACCGGAACGACCCCGCCGGGCGGCTGGGCCCGTCCGGACAACGATCGGTCGTGCGAGATCTGCGTATGGTAGTAGCGCACGCCGGTGGTGAGCTTGAAGTCGTCGGCGAACGACCACTCGTTCTGCGCGAAGGCCGAGACGGTGTGGATCGAGGCGTCGTCGACCGTCCTGGCGTCCTGGCTGGGGGCGATGACGATGTTGGATCGCCGCTCGCTGAGCTTGGTCGTGGCCAGTTCGTCGGCGAGGTAGTGCAGCCCGACGATGGTGTAGTGATCGGGGTGGAATTGCAGATCCAGCTGGGCCGTGCCGCCGTAGTTGACGTTGCGGTCGTCGGAGGTCGACCTGACCGCGATGTTGCCGCCCAGAGGAATCATCGGCGGCGTGGGCGGCACGCGCGTCGTCACCTCGTTCATGAACAGGCGGTCGACGGTCTGGTAGTAGGCGTCGACATGGACCTTGCGCACGACGTCGCTGATGTCGGTTCCGTCGTAGTAGAGGCCGACCTTGCGCAGGTCGCGCTTGGGCAGGTCGATGTTGAAGTGGGTGACGGTGGCGTCGAGATAGTCGGGATCGGTCCAGCTTTCCGTCGACAGCCGGTGCTGCTCGGCCTTGAGCGCGATGTAGTGGTTGTTCGCCTCGCCGAAGGCGTAGCCCAGATGCGCCGAGAGGTTGTCGTTGTTGAACGATGTGCCGTCGAGGCGGCCGGTCGCGCTGTAGCGGCCTTCCGGCACCCGGCGGTCGCCGTGGTCGTCGAGGCTGCCGGATAAGCGGTAGTCGAGATTGCCGACCGTGCCGGAAACCGCGGCCCAGCCCTGCCAGCCGTCGGTGCCGGAATAGTAGCTGCCGCCGAGCTCGGCCTGGATCGGCTTGCCGGCGCCGCGCTTGGTGACGATGTTGATGACGCCGCCGATGGCCTTGGCGCCGTGCAGCACCGAGGCCGGGCCGCGCACCACCTCGATGCGCTCGACGTTGGACGGATCGATCAGCAGCGGCGTGCCGTAGGTCGAGTGGTCGGTGATCTCCTGGCCGTCGACCAGGATGGTGACGCGGCGCGAGGACTCGCCGCGG
>Ga0226835_1000132_pt1 | contig 134785 bp, 128 predicted proteins | sample LAC_MetaG_1_FD_163627 | JGI IMG/M metagenome (GOLD analysis project Ga0226835, IMG submission 163627) | Anaerobic ammonium oxidizing microbial communities from anammox membrane bioreactor (MBR) in UC Berkley, California, United States -... | ecosystem: Engineered > Bioreactor > Anaerobic >... | reverse complement strand
CTCTTCAGACAGCACAACGGGTTGCTTCGGTCGGCCTTTGCTCATGGCATTCCTCCAATCTATGGAATGAATCCATGATACAAAAGCTACATGATATATTCAAGTTATTTATGTTACAAAACACTAGAGAAAAACAGCGAGGCCCCGTTGGTTGCGGGGCCTCGGCAATGTTCATCTGTCACAACAGGCTCAAACCGCTTCTTTCTTCTCCCTGCGGCTCTCTTTGAGGCTTTGCTCAATGACCTTCATCAGATCGCCTTTGCCGTCCGCGGACACAACGGAGAAAGGAACGATCCCTCGGCAGCAGCCTTCAGTCAATTGGCTGTTGAATCTTTCCTTGTAAGCATCGATTTGCCGGGCAAGTTTGCTGACGGGGAGCTTGTCAGACTTCGTCAGAACAAGCACATAGGGAATCTCGTAGTACTCCAGCCAGTCCATCATCATCAGGTCGAGCGGTGTCGGCTCCTGGCGGGAATCGATGAGCTGCATGGCAAGAGCGATCGGTTCGCCGCGCTTGAGGAAGTCCTCGATGAGCTTCTTCCATCCGGCCCTCATTTGTTCCGGAACCTTGGCGTATCCATATCCTGGCAGGTCAACGAAATACAGATCGTCGTTGATCAGGTAGTAGTTGATTTCACGGGTTTTTCCAGGCGTCGCACTCGATCGGGCGAGATTCTTTCTGTTGCAGAGCTTGTTCAACAGCGACGATTTTCCAACGTTGGAGCGTCCGATGAACAGAACCTCCTTCAGCTCCCGCTTGGGCAGCTGGCGCAAGTCGGCTACCCCCTGAAGGAACTCGGCTGAAGTGATCTTGGTCATTGTCGTACCTCGTTTTATTGTTTCTTTTCCTGCTCCGCTTCGGATTCGGCTTGCTTTGTTTCGCTCTGTGGCTTCGCGGCTGGCGTCTTCTTCCTGGAGGAAGCCGCCTTCTTTTCAGCCGGCTTCTTCGCCTTCTTCTCCTGGCCGGTGTTGTAGTCCACAAGCTCAAGGACGGCCATGTCGGCGCCGTCTCCCCGGCGTTGGCCGAGTTTGACGACTCTCGTGTACCCACCGGGTCGTTCGGCTACCCTCGCCGCAATCTCATTGAACAACGTCGAGACCGCGGCGCGATCGCGGAGAAACGAGAATACTTCACGCCGTGCATGGACGTTCTTCGCGCCGCCGTTCCCCTCATGCGCGACTGCCCGCTTAGCCCGCGTGATCAGCCGCTCCACGACCATGCGCGTTTCCCTGGCCTTTGCCGTCGTTGTGCGGATCCGCTTATGCTGGATCAACGCCGTGCTCAGCGAAGACAACAGCGCCCTCCGGTGGCTGTACGTTCTCTTGAGTTTCCTGCCTGCTTTCCTGTGACGCATGCTTCCGTCCTTTGATCCTCCCCGTTATTCGTGTCCATCTTTGAGGTACCGGTCCACATCCATGCCGAAACTCAACCCCATCTCCTCCACAATGGCGGAGAGTTCCGCGAGGGATTTTCGGCCGAAGTTCCGGAATTTCAGGAGCTCCGCTTCATCGCGGCGAACGAGATCCGCGAGCGTGCGGATGTTCGCGGAGCGGAGGCAATTGTGGGACCGGACAGACAGTTCGAGCTCGTCGACAGACATTCTCAGCTTCTCGCGGATCCGGGCGACTTCGGCCTCCTGCTCGCCCTCCACCTTCTCTGTCTCCGGTTCCGCGTCAAACGTGATGAACAGCTTGATGTGATCCTGGAGAATCCTTCCGGCGTGCGTGAGGGCGTCACGTGGAGAAACAGATCCGTCAGTCTCCACCTCGAGCACCAGCTTCTCAAAGTCCGTCTGTCCTCCGACGCGGGTAGGTTCGACGAGGTACCGAACATTGCGAATCGGCGTGAAGATGGAGTCAATGGCGATGGTGCCCAACGGCTGGTCGGGCAGTTTGTTTTCCTCGGCCGGCACATAGCCCTTACCCCGCCCCAGCCTCAGCTCAAACTCGAAATCCGCATCCTTGTTCAACGTCGCGATGTGCAGGCCGGGATTGAGAATCTCGATTTCCGATGAGGCCTTCTGGATGTCGGCCGCGACAAACTCCCCGGGGCCGGTTACTTTCACGACGACGCGGGACGCTTTCTTGTTCAGGGGTTTGATGCGGACCTGTTTCAGGTTGAGGATGATATCTGCGACATCCTCGACCACGCCCTTGATCGTGGAAAACTCGTGCTGGATTCCTTCGACCCGGATCGCCGTGATGGCTGTGCCGGGGAGCGAGGAAAGCAGAACACGCCGGAGGGAATTCCCGATTGTGACGCCGAATCCCTTTTCCAGCGGCTGGACGATGAACCGTCCAAAGGTTTGCGACGAACTGCTGTCATCCAGCTCGATTCTTTCCGGCATTTGCAACAATGTATTGCTCATGGTCATATGTTCTCCCACATCGGTCCCTCAGGGGGACGACGATTCGATTGACAAACGTTCGATGTTACTTCGAATACAGCTCGACAATCAACTGCTCATTTGCGTTGAGCGGAATGTCGGCACGCTCCGGAATGTTGAGAAACGTACCCGTCATCGAGGCTTTGTCCAGCGACAACCAGGCGAACATCGACGTATCCTTCATTCGCTTCATCGCCGAGTGGATAACCTCCAGTTTCCGGCTTCCTTCCCGCACCTGGATGACATCGCCCGGCTTGACAAGAAACGACGGAATGTCGACAATCTGGTTGTTGATCATGAAGTGCCGGTGCAGTACCAGCTGACGGGCAGACTTTCGGGATGGCGCAAACCCCAGACGATAGACAACGTTGTCCAGCCTGCGCTCCAGCGTCTTCACCAGCTGTTCGCCGGTGCGTCCGGTTTGCTTTCTTGCCCGCTCGAAATAATTCCGGAACTGATTCTCCATCAGCCCGTACGCCCTGCGCACCTTCTGCTTCTCCCGCAACTGGACCCCGTACTCCGAAATCTTGGATCTGCGGCTCTGGCCATGCTGTCCCGGCGGATAGTTCCGCTTTTCAATCGGGCATTTCTCCGTGTAGCACTTCGTTCCCTTCAGAAACAGCTTCTGCCGTTCCCTCCGGCACAGCTTGCAGCTGGCGTCAATGTATCGTGCCATTCCTCTCCTTGTTGTACGATGACTTTCTCATTTACACACGGCGCCGTTTTGGCGGACGGCATCCGTTATGCGGAATTGGGGTAATATCCTTGATCATGGTGACTTCGAGACCCGCTACCTGCAGGGAGCGCACGGCAGCCTCCCTTCCTGCACCGGGTCCCTTGATGTATACCTCGACTTTCCTCAGGCCGAGTTCGTATGCCTCCTTGCCTGCCGCCTCCGCGGAAACCTGTGCTGCATAGGGCGTATTCTTCCGCGATCCCTTGAATCCATTCTTTCCGGCCGAGGACCAGGCGATTGTATTGCCGTACATGTCTGTCAACGTCACCTGCACGTTATTGAACGTGGCCTTGATAAAGGCTTTGCCGCTCGCATCGACATGCACTTTTTTCTTCTTCTTAGTTACCGGCGCAGAACTTTGTTTTGCCACTGGGTTCTCCTTCCGAGTCAACGGAACAACGAATCAACGAACTAACGAAACAACGAATCGATGAGCCAACGAATCATCACTACTTCTTCTCGAGCGCCTTCTTCTTGCCGGCCACGGTCTTGCGTTTGCCTTTTCTGGTCCGGGCATTTGTTCTGGTCCTTTGACCCCTTGCGGGCAGGCCTTTTCTGTGGCGGAGGCCGCGGTAGGAGCCGATGTCCATCAGCCGCTTGATGTTCAACTGAACCTCCGACCTCAACGCTCCCTCGACCTTGTAGTCCGACTGGATAACCGACCGGATCTTCGCGACTTCTTCATCGTTCAGCTCCGCCACGCGCTTTTCAAACGCCACGCCGGACTTCTGGAGAATATCGCGCGAGGTCGATCGGCCGATGCCGTAGATGTATGTCAGCCCGATTTCCACGGGCTTGTTCTTCGGTAAATCGATTCCTGCTATACGAGCCACAAAAGTCCTCCGTTAAGTCACTGGTTCGAAACCCGAAGTCGAGTTCGGAATTCCGGATTTCTTCCTTTATCCCTGCCGTTGTTTGTGTTTTGGATTCTTGCAGATCACGCGCACCGTGCCCTTGCGCCGGATGACCTTGCAGTTATCGCACAGCTTCTTGATGGACGAACGCACTTTCATGATGGTTCACCTTACTTGTAGCGGTAGACAATCCGACCTTTCGTCAGATCGTACGGCGACATTTCCACCGTCACTCTGTCTCCCGCGAGGATCTTGATATAATGCATTCTCATTTTTCCGGAGATATGAGCGAGGATCTCCACGCCGTTGTCAAGCTTCACCCGAAACGTCGCGTTTGGGAGTGTTTCTGTAATGACACCATCGACCTTGATGGGACCCTGTTTTGCCATCAGCGTGTGAGGATCTCCGGATTTCCGTTGACGATTGCAACCGTGTGTTCAAAATGTGCCGAGGCTTTCCCGTCGAGCGTGACCACGGTCCATCCGTCGGACAAAAAACGAACTTCCCACGTTCCGGCATTCACCATCGGTTCAATTGCCAGCGTCATGCCGTTCTTCAGCACCTCGCCTTGCCCTCTGCGGCCGAAATTCGGAACGCTTGGTTCTTCGTGAAGCTTCTTTCCCACCCCGTGCCCCACGAGGTCCCGAACCACGGAGAAGCCGTTGGCTTCCACATGCTCCTGAATGGCCTGGGAGATGTCTTCGACATGGTTCCCGGCCCTTGCCTGTTCAATCCCCTTGTTCAGCGCCTCCCGTGTTACCTTGAGCAGGCGTTCCTTCTCTGGCGAGAGCTTCCCTACCCGAAAGGACCGCGCTCCGTCGCCGTAAAATCCGTTCTTCTTGACACCCACATCCACCGAGAGGATCTCTCCTTCGTTCAGAACCCTGCGTCCGGGAATCCCGTGGACGACTTCGGAATCCACCGACGTGCAAAGAGCGGCTGGGAACGGATTGTTCCTCGGGCCGTACCCCTTGAAGGCGGGCGACCCGCCTCGTGACCGGATGTGATCTTCCGCGGCTTCGTTCAGTTCCGCGGTCGTAATGCCGGGTTTCACCATGGTTTCGACCAGATCCAGAACCTCCGCCACAATGCGGGAACTCTCGCGGATATGGTCGATTTCACTCTTCGTTTTCACCAGAATCATGGAGCTTAGCCGCGTCGGCCGCGCAGCTTTCCGCTCTTCATAAATCCATCATAGTGGCGCATGAGCAAGTGAGATTCCACCTGCTGAAGCGTGTCGAGGGCAACGCCAACGACAATCAGGAGGCTCGTGCCGCCGAAAAATGATGCGAAGTTCGGGGTCACGCCGGCCTTGATCATCATCGTCGGCAGGATCGCCACCAGCGCCAGGAAGATCGAGCCGGGCAGGGTGATCTTCGTCAGGATGTTGTCAATGAAATCCGCCGTATGCGAGCCCGGACGGATGCCCGGAATGAATCCGCCCTGCCGTTTCATGTTATCGGCGACGTCCTTCGGATTGAAGGCAATGGCGGTGTAGAAATACGTGAAGAAGACGATCATCAATCCATAGATGATCGAGTACGTCCAGGACGTATAGTTGAACCAATCCGTGTTGAGCTCGTTGATAAAATCGCTCTCGGGAAAGAACGAGAAGATGATCTGCGGAACGAACATGATCGCCTGAGCGAAGATGATCGGCATGACCCCCGCCGTGTTGACTCTCAGCGGGATGTATTGCGTCACGCCTCCGTAGACCTTGCGTCCCACGACTCTTTTCGCGTACTGAACCGGGATTCTCCGCGTTCCCTGGGTCACGAGAACAACACCGCTCACCACGAGGCCCATCAAGCCCACCAGCACCAGTTCGATGATCAGGTTCTGGCCGAGCCGGAATTCCTCGATGACCGAACTGGGAAAACGGGCGACGATGCCGATGAAAATGATCAATGAGATGCCGTTGCCGATTCCGCGTTCCGTGATCTGCTCTCCCATCCACATCATGAAGATCGTACCCGCGGTCAGACAGATCACCGTGCTGATGGCGAATCCCAGTCCCTGAACCTCGACAGGCACGATCGGCCCTTCGGGTGTCGTCGTATTGACGAGCTTCACCACAACGCCGCTTGCTTGCAGGACCGAGATCAGGACGGTACCGTATCGCGTGTACTGGGTGATCTTCTTCCGGCCGTCCTCTCCCTCTTTCTGCAGCTTCTGAAAATACGGCACGACCGCGCCCAGCAGCTGGATGACAATCGAGGCGCTGATGTACGGCATAATGCCCAGGGCAAAAATGGCCGCGTTGCTGAACGCGCCTCCGACAAACAGGTCGTACAGTCCAAAAAGGGTATTCTCGGAGCTCCGGCGAATCGTGTCCGCCAGCAGAACGGCATCCACGCCCGGAAGCGTGATGTGAGAGCCGATCCGCACAACGATCAGCAGGACGGCCGTGTAGAGCAGGCGGTCCCTCAGCTCCTGAATCTTGAAAATGTTCGTAAACGTCTCGCTCAGCTTGCTCATCGGGGAGTATCTTCAGGGCTTTGCCGGTTATGAAAGAACAGACACCTTCCCGCCAGCCGCTTCGATCTTGCTCACGGCGGATTTGCTGAACGCGTGAGCGGAGATTTCCACTTTTGCCTTGAGATCCCCGTTTCCAAGGATCTTCACTTTTTCGTTCTTCCTGGAAATCACCCCGGCCTTGAACAGGGTCTCCGGCGTTACCGGATTGGAGAGCCGCTTTTCCACAAACAGCTTCTCCAGGGTCTCCACATTGATAATCTGCGGTTCCTGCCGATTGCGCGGGGTGAAGCCGAATTTCGGCAGCCGTCGCGTGAGCGGCATCTGGCCGCCTTCGAACCAGAGCCGGAACTTGTGTCCGGAGCGGGATTTTGCACCCTTGTGGCCGCGGGTCGCGGTCTTTCCGTGGCCGGAACCCTGCCCACGCCCGATCCTCTTGGTCTTTTTCCGCGATCCCGTCGCCGGGCGGAGATTGCTCAAAACGTCGTTCGTCATATCAAACCCTTACTTCACTTCCTCAACCCGGACGAGGTGACGGACTGCGTTGATCATTCCGCGCACCTGCGGGGTGTCGTTCTTGATGACAGAGTAGTTCGGCCGGCCCAGGCCAAGGGCCCTGATGGTCCGCTTCGCCTTCTCAAGCTGTTCAATCGTGCTCTTGATCTGGGTGATTTTGATTTTGCCCGCCATCGTTATACCGTCTGTTCCTGGTGAAAGAGTTCCTTGAGGTTCATTCCGCGTCGTTGCGCCACGCTCCGCGCATCCGAGAGCGAGAGCAGAGCTTTCATGGTCGCCTTCACAACGTTGTGCGGATTGGAGGAGCCCATTTGCTTCGTCAACACATCGCGTACACCTGCAGATTCAAGTACCGCACGCACGCCCCCTCCTGCGATACAACCCGTTCCCGGCGAGGCGGGCTTCAGGAGAACCTTGCCCGCGCCGAATTTGCCGATGACTTCATGCGGAATCGTTCCGCGCAGAATGGGAACCCGCACGACGCTCTTCTTTGCATCCTCAACACCCTTCGCAATGGCGTCGGCGACTTCATTTGCCTTCCCGAGCCCAATCCCCACGTGCCCATTGCCATCCCCCACCACCACGATGGCATTGAAGCTGAACCGGCGGCCGCCCTTGACCACTTTAGCCACGCGGTTGATGTGAACGAGCCGTTCCTTCAGCTCAATGTCACCTGCCTTGATCTTTGACATACGTTCGTTTCCGTCGATTAGAATTTCAATCCGGCTTCACGCGCCCCGTCCGCCACCGCCTTCACACGGCCATGGTACAGGTAGCCACTGCGGTCAAACACCACTTCCTTGATGTTCCGTTCGATTGCTTTCTTCGCCGCGACCATTCCGACCAGCCGGCACACTTCCATCGATGATTTCGCATCTTTGACCTGATCCCGCACATCCTTGGAAAGGGATGACGCCGAGACGATCGTGCGCCCTTGTGCATCGTCGATGATCTGCGCATAGATATGCTTCAGGCTGCGGTAGACGGCAAGCCTGGGTCGCGTGGCGTTTCCCCGGATCCTGGTGCGGATCCGGCCTTTTCGCCGCATCCGGCGTTCGAGTGTGTTCTTCAGAATCATACGTTCCTCACAGCTGATTACTTGGCTGCAGTGGCAGCAGCTTTGCCCGCTTTCCGACGGATGTACTCGCCCTCATACTTCACGCCTTTCCCCTTGTAGGGTTCGGGGGGACGGAAGGAGCGAATCTTCGCCGCAACGAGTCCAACGAGCTGTTTGTCAATTCCGGAAATCGTGATGTTCGTTTGCGACGGCGTTTCAATTTTGATGCCTTCCGGCGGCCCGAAGAGGATCGGGTGTGAATAGCCTAACAGCAGATGGAGCTTTCGGCCTTTCATTTCGGCCCGGTAGCCCACGCCGACGATCTCCAGCTTCTTCGAGTAACCCTGGGTCACGCCTGTAACCATGTTCTGGATCAGCGCACGCCACAATCCGTGCAGGGCGCGCGTTTCCTTCTCTTCGCTTTTGCGTGTCACCAGGACCTCGGCCCCCTTCACCTCCAGGCCTATGGAGCGGTGAATCTTCGCAGACAGCTCTCCCTTTGGGCCCTTGACGTTCACCGTCCCATTTTGCAGGGTGACCGAAGCGCCTTTGACGATTTGAATTGGTTTCTTTCCTACCCGAGACACGATGTCTTCTCCTGATGCGAAGCTTTGGTCATTGAATCATTGAATCATTGAGTCATTGAGCCATTGAGCCATTGAGCCATTGAGCCATTGATTCATTGAGCCATTGATTCATTGAGCCATTGATTCATTGGATCATTGAACCAATGTGTTCAACCAACAATTACCACACAAAGGCCAGGACTTCGCCTCCGACGTTCTCCTTGCGGGCCTGTGTGTCTGTCATAACCCCTCTGGAGGTCGACACAATCGCCACGCCGAGCCCGCCCATCACACGCGGCATGTCGGCCGTGCGGCGGTACTGCCGGATTCCCGGCTTGCTCACGCGCCGGAGACCGCTGATCACCGGTTTTCCTTCGTTGTATTTCAGATTGATGCGCAGGATTCCCTGTTTTCCGTCTTCAAGAACCGTGAAGTTTGCGATGTACTTCTCTTCAAGGAGGATCTGTGCCATCGCCTTTTTCAGGCCCGAAGCGGGGATGTCCACGCGGCGATGCCGCGCCTTGACGGCGTTACGGATTCGCGTCAAAAAATCTGCAATGGGATCGGTCGGCATACGGTGAACTCTACTCCTGTCTTATCATCCAATCGTTGTCTTTACCAGCTGGCCTTTCGCAGTCCGGGGACCTTGCCCTCCAGGGCGAGGCCGCGCAGGCAGATGCGGCAGACGCCAAACTTCCGGTAGTACGCCCGGGGCCTTCCGCAAATGTTACAGCGATTATGCTTCCGGACTTTGTATTTCGGCGTTTTCTTCGCCTTGACCATCATCGCTAGACGTGCCAAACGACTTCCTCCGTGCTATGCCTGTGTTTCAGGCGATTGAAGAACTTCCTGTCGCTTCACGAACGGGACACCCAGGGATTTCAGCAATTCGTAGGCCTCAAGGTCCGTTTCCGCGGTGGTCACAAAGGTGATGTCCATTCCTGAAATCCGGGAGACCTTATCCACATCGACTTCCGGGAAGATGATCTGTTCCCTGATGCCGACGGTGTAGTTGCCATGCCCATCGAATGACTTGTCGGAGACGCCTCTGAAGTCGCGGACACGGGGGAGCGCAACATTGATAAACCGGTCCAGAAACTCATACATCCGCGCCCGTCTCAGCGTAACGCGACATCCGATGGGAATGCCTTCACGCAGCTTGAAATTTGAAATGGCTTTCTTGGCCTTCGTGACCACGGCCTTCTGTCCGGTGATGGCTTCCAGCTCCTTGACCGCCGTGTCGAGCATTTTCGGATCCTGGGTCGCCTTGCCGACGCCGATGTTTACGGAGATCTTCTCAAGCCGCGGGACCTGCATGATGCTCTTGTACTGAAACCGCTTCATCATCTGCCCGATGACTTCCTTGCGGTAATGTACCCATAAGCGCGGCGGAATCGCCGGAGCCGCCGGGGTCGCCTTGGGCCGGTCCTTGGATTTCTGCTGTTTTTCAGATTTTTCCTTCGCCATCAACGTCTCCGATGCCTTAGAACATCTCGTTACATTTTCTGCAAACGCGCACCTTCTTGTCTTTTCCGCTCGTCGCGTCTTTTACAGTCGAGCGTCCGATCCGCGTCGTCTTTCCGCATTTCGGACACACCACCATTACATTCGAAACATGAATCGGGGCCTCTTTCTGGACGATACCACCCTGAGGATTCTTCTGCGAGGGGCGTGAATGCCTCTTCACAACGTTCACGCCTTCGATAATAATGCGTGATCGCTCGGGGAACACTTTCAGAACCTTCCCCTGCTTCCCGAGGGCATTTCCTGCAACCACCTTCACCGTATCGTTTTTCTGAACATTCATGGCTGATTCCTACAGTACTTCCGGTGCGAGCGAGATGATTTTCATGAACTGGCGTTCGCGGAGCTCCCGCGCCACGGGTCCAAAAATGCGCGTCCCGCGCGGCTCACCCTGTTGGTTCAGAAGGACGGCGGCGTTTTCATCGAACCGGATGTACGACCCATCCTTCCTTCTGACTTCCTTCTTTGTCCGGACGACCACCGCCCGCGACACGTCCCCTTTCTTGACCGGTGCGCCTGGGATGGCGCTCTTGACGGAGACCACGATCAGATCACCCAGCGTGGCGTACCGTTTGTCGTGTCCTCCCAGCACCCGGATACACCGGATCTTCTTGGCTCCGGAATTATCCGCAACAACAAGATTTGTTTCTTCCTGAATCATCTTCTACTCCTTGCGTTCCGGGCCTATTTCGCTTTTTGAATGATTTCCACGAGTCTCCATCGCTTCCGCTTGCTCAGGGGTCTCGTTTCGGCGATTCGCACCAGGTCTCCGATACCGGCCTCGCGTTTTTCGTCGTGGGCCATCAGCTTTGCAGTGCGTCGAAAGTACTTCTTGTACAGGGGGTGCGGTACCTTTCTCTCAATGGCCACCACGATGCTCTTTTGCATCTTGTTGCTCACAACCGTACCCACTCTGATCTTCCGCCGTCCGCGCTCCGGCGTCTTTTCTGCCGGCGTCATTGATTCCGTTGTCATTTCGTATTCGCTCCTGCTGTCTCCGCGGCCTTCTGGATCTCCCGCTCCCGGAGAATGGTTTTCATGCGCGCGATGTCCTTCCGGAGATGATTGATGCTCATGGGATTCTCGAGCTGACTCAACACCTGCTGAAATCGCAATCCCGCGAGGCTTTCCTCGTTCTCCTGGATGCGCTTTCTCAGTTCTTCGTCAGACAGCTGACGGATTTCCAGTGGCTTCATGACGATCTATCCTTCGAGATCAACGCGTGTGACGAATTTTGTTTTGATCGGCAGTTTGTGCGCTGCAAGTCTCAGGGCTTCCTCGGCAACCGACTTCGTGACGCCGCCGAGCTCAAACAACACACGGCCAGGCTTCACGACCGAAACCCAGAACTCCGGAATTCCCTTTCCAGACCCCATGCGTGTCTCCGCCGGCTTCTTCGTCACAGGCTTGTCCGGAAAAATCCTGATCCACACCTTGCCCTCCCGCTTCATCATGCGGGTCAGCGCAACGCGCGAGGCCTCGATCTGCCTCTGGGTGATCCACCCAGGCTCAAGGGCTTTCAGTCCGTAATCTCCGAACGCCACGCTGGCTCCGCGGGTGGCCTTTCCTGTCATCCGTCCCCTCTGGGCCTTGCGAAACTTCACTCGTTTGGGCATCAACATACTGCGTCGCTCCTCTTCAGTTTACCGGACCGGGCCAAGAATCTCGCCCTTGCAGATCCACACTTTGACGCCGATCGCCCCGTAGATCGTCCGCGCGGTCGCCGTGGCATAATCGATGTCTGCTCTGATCGTCTGCAGGGGAATCCGGCCCTCCTTGTATTGCTCCGTCCGTGCGATGTCGGAGCCGCCGAGTCGTCCGGCGGTCATCACTCTGACACCCTCGGCGCCCATGCGCATGGCCGCAGTGATCGCCTGCTTCATGGCGCGGCGGAAAGAGATTCTGCCTTCGAGTTGGCCGGCGATCGTTTCAGCCACAAGGTGGGCATCGAGCTCCGGCCGTTTGATCTCATTGATGAGAATCTTGACATCCTTTGACGTGATCTTCTTGAGTTCTTCTTCCAGCTGGGCGATCTCCTTCCCGCTCTTGCCGATGACAATGCCGGGCCGCGAGGTATGGATCGTGATCACCGCGCGTTTCGCAGTACGCTCGATCTGAATTCTGGAGATCCCTGCCTTTTTGAGGCGGTTGCGGACATAGTTCCGCACCATGAGATCTTCCTGCAGTTTTTCCTTGAATCCTCGCTCGTCGTACCAATTGGAATCCCAGGTACGCGTGATGCCGAGGCGAAATCCCAGCGGATTGGTTTTTTGACCCAAGCGATCCTCCGATCAGGCTTTTTCAGCCTTTTTGGTTTTCGGCTTTGTTTTTCCCGCAGCCCTTGTGACCTTCTTTTTGGGTTCTGCGGCGACAGACGCTTCCGGTGTTGCAGCCTTTTTCGGCACCGCTGCCGGCGTTCTGGCTTCGCGCCGTGCAACGACAATTGTGATGTGGTTCGAGCGCTTTCGGATCCGGTAGGCTCGCCCCATCGGCGCCGGGCTGATGCGCTTCAACGTCGGCCCGCCGTCGACAAAAGCCGTCTTGACGTACAACTCTCCCAGGTCCACACGTCCGCCCTCGTCCTTGTTCTGAAAATTCGAGATAGCGGACCGCAACGTATGTTCAGCCGTGCGCGCGGCATGCTTTGGCTGGAAGTGCAGAATGGTCAGGGCATCCTCAACACCGCGCCCGCGAATGAGGTCGATGACCAACCGCATCTTTCGGGGCGATGTGCCGACATACCGATTGATTGCTCGTGCTTCCATGCAACTTCTTCCTTACGCGGGCGTTGTCGTTTTTTCCGATTTGATCCCGGGGTGTCCGCGAAACAGCCTTGTCGGGGCAAACTCGCCGAGCTTGTGACCCACCATGGCTTCCGTGACATAGACGGGAATGAATTTATTGCCGTTGTGCACGGCAAACGTGTGTCCCACGAATTCCGGAATCACGGTGCAATCGCGGGCCCAGGTCTTGAGCACTTTCTTCTGGTTTGCCTTGTTCAGCGCTTCCACGCGCTTCGCCAGCTTTTCGTCTATGTATGGACCTTTCTTGAGCGAACGGCTCATGGTCTCCTCAATCCTCTGTTACTTGCGTCGTTTGACAATCAGTTTCGTGGAGTGCAGACGTTTCCGGCGCGTCTTAAGACCCTTGGCATACTGCCCCCAGGGGGATTCCGGGTGCTGCCACCCACCGCCGGATTTCGACCTGCCCTCTCCTCCACCCATGGGGTGGTCAACGGGGTTCATGGCCATACCGCGCGTTTGCGGGCGGATTCCCAGCCACCGGAAGCGCCCCGCCTTCCCGTAGCTGATGTTCTCGTGGTCGGCGTTCCCGACCACGCCAATCGTGGCGTAGCAGTCCGCACGAACCTTGCGGACCTCACCCGAAGGGAGTTTCAGGGTCGCAAAGTCGCCCTCTTTTGCCATCAATTGGAGTGAGTTCCCGGCGCTTCTCCCCATCTGTCCGCCTTTTCCCGGTCTCAACTCGACGTTATGAACGAATGTACCGACAGGCACCGACTTCAGGGGGATGGCGTTTCCCGTTTCGACTTCGCCGTCGGGTCCCGACATCACTTTCGCTCCCACCTTGAGCCCGTCGGGCGCGAGGATGTACCTCTTCTCGCCGTCCGCGTACTTCAGCAGGGCAATTCTTGCAGAACGGTTCGGATCGTATTCAATCGCTGTCACCGTGGCAGGGACTCCGTGCTTTTCGCGCTTGAAATCGATGACCCTGTACCGCCGCTTGTGTCCGCCCCCGCGATGTCGCGAGGTGATGCGGCCAAGGTTGTTCCGGCCTCCGGATTTCTTCAGCGGCCTCAGGAGGGATTTCTCCGGCTTCTCCCTGGTGATCTCCTCGAACGTCGAAACCGAGGCGAACCTCGTTCCCGGCGTCATCGGTCTGAGTTTTCTGATGGCCATGGCGATGCTCGTGTATTCCTAGACGTTCTCGAGATAATCGATCTTGTCGCCCTCTTTCAGCGTCACGAGGGCCTTCTTCCACAACCGTGTCCGGCCCTGAAAGCGGCCACGACGCGTGAGCTGGGTCTTTCTTTTTCCCTTCACCCGCATGGTTCGCACGCTGAGAACCGTGACGTTGAACTTCTTCTCCACTGCCCGGGCAATGTCGACCTTGTTGGCTTCGGCTTCGACCTCAAATGCGTACTGGCGGCGATCCTGCAGTGCCGTGATCTTTTCTGTCAGAAGCGGCCGTCGAAGGATGGTTGTCGTCATGATTCCTTGCCTGCCTTCCTCAGGGATTCTTCCAGGGACTTCAGGGCGCTCTTCTGCAGAACGAGCGTCTTGTGATTGACGATATCGTACGTCGATGCGTTGGCCGCCTCACGAATACTCAGCGCCGGAATATTTCGTCCCGACCTCAGCAAAATATCGTTCTTCGACGGCGTCAGGAACAGCGTTTTTGTCCCCTCGAGGGAAAGGGCTTTGAGCACGCCGGCCATTTCCCGTGTTTTCGGCTGATCGAAGGTGAAGTCCTCGACGATCTTGATCGCCTCCGCCCTTGCCTTCAAGCTCAGCGCCGAGAGGCGCGCCAGGCGGCGCAGTTTTGCCGGCACTTTTACCACATAGTCATGGGGCTTGGGCCCAAAGATCGATCCCCCGCCAACCCAAAGCGGTGAACGGGTGGTACCAGCCCGCGCGCGGCCTGTCTTCTTCTGACGATACGGCTTCTTGCCGCCACCCCGCACCTCGTTTCGCGGCTTCACCTTGTGTGTTCCCTGGCGTTGGTTGGCCATGTAGGAACGAACCGCCATATAAATGGCGTGGTCGTTTGGAGTGACGCCAAAGATCGCAGGGTCGAGCGTCACTTTTTCGCCGCTTGGGGAACCGTCTCTTTTCAATACCTCGATTTGCATTGCGCTGGTCTCCGCCGGTGTCGCGGCCGGGAAATCCCTCCGGCCGACACTCAGCCTTCTTTGACAATTTCCAGATAACTGTTCACTGGCCCGGGAACCGATCCTTTCACGATGAGCAGGTTCGATTCGGGGACGACTTTGACCACCGTGAGATTTTTCACGGTGACCCTCTCATGCCCCATCCGTCCCGCCATTCGCATCCCCTTGAATACGCGGGAGGGAAACGAACTTGAGCCGATCGATCCGGGGGCGCGGACACGGTCAGACTGGCCATGCGTCGTCATGCCCACTCCTCCGAAATGGTGCCGCTTCACGACACCCTGGAATCCTCTTCCCTTCGATTTGCCTGTAACGCTGACAATATCCCCCTGATGGAAGAGATCCACTCGGATTTCCGCTCCGGGCTTCAGCTCCATTCCGTTGAAGTTCCGGAATTCGCGCAGCAGACGCATCGGCTTGACTCCTCCGCGGGCAAAGTGCCCTTTGAGCGGTTTGTTCACCAGCCGCTCCTTGTTCTCGTCAAAGCCGAGTTGGACGGCATCATAGCCGTCCTTCTCCTTTGTCTTCACCTGGGTGATGGTGCAAGGTCCGGCTTCGATGACGGTACAGGGGATGGCCTGGCCGTTGTCATCGAAGAGGCTTGTCATGCCCAGTTTCTTTCCTAAGATACCGCTCACGTTCTCGCTCCTTTGCCCGTTCTCGCGGGCTTACCGTGATCCATCTCTACACTTTGATTTCGACGTCCACACCGGCCGGAAGCTCGAGTTTCATCAGGGAGTCCACCGTTTTGTTCGTGGAGTTCAGAATGTCGATCAGCCTCTTGTGGGACCTTGTCTCAAACTGCTCCCGCGACTTCTTATCCACGTGAGGCGACCGGTTGACCGTGTAGACGCTGCGTTTGGTTGGCAGGGGGATCGGTCCGGACACGACCGCTCCGGTGGACTTCACCGTTTTGATGATCTTCTCTGCCGACTTGTCGATCAGGTTATGATCGTAGGATTTCAGCTTGATTCGAATTCGTTGACCGGCCACAGGATTATTCCTCTTGAAACAACACGTCCCGCCGCTCCGTGCTGACGAAGGGCGGGACAGGCATTACTCGATGATTTTGGTGACGACGCCGGCACCCACGGTGCGGCCGCCTTCGCGGACTGCAAAGCGAAGGCCCTCTTCCATTGCGATGGGGGTGATCAGCTCGACGGACATCGAGTCGACGTTGTCACCCGGCATCACCATTTCGACACCGCTCGGGAGGCTCACCACGCCGGTCACGTCCGTGGTACGGAAGTAGAACTGCGGGCGATAGCCGTTAAGGAACGGCGTGTGGCGGCCGCCTTCTTCCTTGGTCAGGACATAGACCTGGGCCGTGAACTTCTTGTGGGGCGTGATCGATCCCGGCTTCGCGACGACCATGCCGCGCTCAAGCTCATTCTTTTCGATCCCGCGCAGCAGCAGGCCGGCATTGTCGCCGGCAACGACCTCATCGAGCTCCTTCCGGAACATTTCGGCCCCGGTGATGACGGTCTTCTTATGGTGTCCGAGCCCGATGACTTCGACCTCATCACCAACCTTGGCACGACCACGCTCGACGCGCCCGGTGCCGACGGTTCCGCGACCGGTAATGGAGAACACGTCCTCCACAGGCATCAGGAACGGTTTGTCCACATCGCGCTGGGGCAGGGGAACGTAGGCATCGACCGCATCCATGAGATCCATGATCGGTTTGAAAGCCGGATCGTCGGGCTTGGAGTCCGGACGGAGGGCCGCTTCCATGGCCTTGAGGGCGGAACCCCGGATGATGGGGATTTCATCGCCCGGGAACTCGTACTTCTTCAGCAGGTCGCGCAGTTCGAGCTCCACGAGATCCAGCAATTCCTTGTCATCCACCGCATCCACCTTGTTCATAAACACCACGATACGGGGAACACCGACCTGACGAGCGAGCAGGATATGCTCGCGGGTCTGCGGCATTGGACCGTCGGTCGCGGCCACCACGAGGATCGCTCCGTCCATCTGCGCGGCGCCCGTGATCATGTTCTTCACATAGTCGGCGTGGCCGGGGCAGTCCACGTGTGCATAATGCCTCTTCTCCGTCGCGTACTCGACGTGGGCAGTGGCAATTGTGATTCCGCGTGCACGTTCTTCCGGGGCGTTGTCGATGGAGTCAAAAGTCCGGACCTGCGAGAGTCCCCTCTTTGCCAGGACCATCGTGATAGCGGCCGTCAGCGTCGTCTTGCCGTGATCGACGTGGCCGATCGTCCCAATGTTCACGTGCGGCTTGCTACGATCAAATTTTTCTTTTGCCATTGGAAGTCTCCTTGAAATGGACGGGGATCAACAGAAATTGGATGGGATCAGGCTTCGACCGCTTCCTTGCCCTTTACTTTTTCAATGATTTGTTCGGACACCGATTTGGGCGTCTGTTCGTAATGCGAGAACTGCATGGTGTACAATGCGCGTCCCTGCGTCATGGACCGAAGGGTCGTGGCATAGCCGAACATTTCGGCCAGCGGGACCATGGCCTTGACGACCTGGGCATCCTTTCGCGGATTCATGCCTTCGATCTTTCCGCGACGGGAATTCAGATCTCCCATCACGTCGCCGAGGTACTCCTCGGGGGTAACCACTTCCACGGCCATAATCGGCTCCAGGAGCACCGGACCCGCCTTGCGCGCAGCCTCCTTGAAGGCCATGGAGCCGGCGATCTTGAAGGCCATCTCCGACGAGTCAACCGCGTGGAAAGATCCATCGAACAGCTTCACCTTGACGTCCTCAACCGGATATCCGGCAAGAACGCCGTTGCGCATGGCTTCGACAATGCCTTCCTCGGTCGGTTTGATGTATTCCTTTGGCACGACACCGCCCACGATGGCATTCTCAAACTCGAAGCCCTTGCCCTTTTCGTTGGGCTCGAGTTCGATCACCACGTGCCCGTACTGGCCCCGACCGCCGGACTGACGGACGAACTTGCCTTCAGCCGTGACTTTCTTGGTGATCGTTTCCTTGTAGGCCACCTGCGGCTTGCCGACATTGGCCTCGACCTTGAACTCGCGTTTCATCCGATCGATGATGATCTCCAGATGCAATTCTCCCATGCCGCTGATGATCGTCTGCCCGGTTTCCTCATTTGAAGAAATGCGGAATGTCGGATCTTCTTCCGCGAGCTTTTGCAGGGCCTCGCCCAGCTTTTCCTGGTCTGCCTTGGTCCGCGGCTCGATGGCAACATCGATCACGGGCTCGGGGAACACCATCTTTTCAAGAATAATGGGATCCTTTTCATCCGTCAGCGTGTCACCCGTCTTTGTGTTCTTCAGTCCGATCGCCGCCACGATATCCCCGGCATGGGCTTCGGTAATTTCCTCGCGGTGATTGGCGTGCATGCGAAGGATACGGGCAACGCGTTCCTTGCGTTCGGTGGTTGCATTATAGATGTAGGATCCCGCCGCCACGGTGCCGGAGTACACCCGGAAATAGGTCAACCGGCCCACGAACGGATCGCTCATGATCTTGAACGCCAGAGCCGTGAATTTCTCCTTATCGTCGACTTTGCGGATCACGTCATCATGTCGGTGTGGATGGTGCCCGTGAATCACGCCCTCATTGATATCGACCGGCGAAGGGAGAAAATCGACGATGGAATCCAGCAGAAGCTGGACACCCTTGTTCTTGAAGGAGGACCCGCAGAGAACCGGGACAATGCTGACTTTCAGGCAAGCCTGTCTCAGCACCCTGCGAACTTCCTCGGGAGAGATCTCCTTTCCTTCGAGATACTTTTCGAGCAGAGTATCATCCTCATCGGCCACGGCTTCGAGCATCTTCTGGCGATATTCATTGGCACGCGCCTTGAGGGAATCCGGAATATCGATCTCGTCCCACGTGGTCCCCTGATTGCCTTCGTGGTACATCCGGGCTTTCATGGTGATGAGATCGATGATACCGACAAACATATCGCCTTCACCGACGGGGAGCTGTACGGGGACGGCATTTGCTCCGAGGCGGTCCTTCATCATTTGAACGACGCCCAGGAAGTCTGCTCCCGCACGATCCATTTTGTTCACAAAGGCCACGCGGGGAACGCCGTACTTATCCGCCTGACGCCAGACGGTTTCCGACTGGGGCTCCACACCCCCGACTGAGCAGAACAGGGCGACCGCGCCGTCGAGTACGCGCAGGGATCGTTCGACCTCGATCGTAAAATCGACGTGGCCGGGGGTATCGATGATATTGATCCGATGGTCCCGCCAGAAGCACGTTGTTGCCGCGCTCGTGATTGTGATGCCGCGTTCCTTTTCCTGTTCCATCCAATCCATGGTCGCCGCGCCGTCATGCACTTCACCCATACGGTGCAGGACGCCGGTGTAGAACAGGATGCGTTCGGTCGTGGTGGTTTTCCCGGCATCAATGTGAGCCATGATGCCGATGTTCCTCGTACGTTCCAATGCGTATTCTCTGGGCATAACTTCCTTCACGTTGGGGACACGGCACTGCCGCTCCCCGCCTCGTCATGATCAGTTGTATTGTAAGATACCGCTGAAGGGTTGAACTGCGATCACCACCGGAAGTGCGCGAATGCCTTGTTGGCCTCCGCCATCCGGTGAACATCTTCCTTCTTCTTTACCGCGCCGCCTTCTCCGGCGGCCGCCGCGATCAGCTCAGCAGCGAGCTTCTGCGACATGGATTTCTCCGAGCGTTCCTGGGCGTTCGTTATCAGCCAGCGGATAGCAAGAGCGGTTCGCCGCTCGGGGCGAACTTCTGTGGGTACTTGATAGGTAGCACCACCAACCCTGCGTGCCCGAACTTCCAACAGCGGGGAAACATTGTTCACAGCTTTCCGGAACACATCAATCGACTTGGCCTTGGTTCGTTCCTCGATGACATCGAGAGCCGAATACAGGATCCGGCGCGCGAGATGCTTCTTTCCCCGCTTCAACAGCGAGTTGATGAACCGGGAGACCAGGATATCCTGATACTTCGGATCGGGTTCAGTATAACGTTTGGCTGCTCGCTTCTTTCTCATAAGTTAGTTTGCGGCCTTGGGTTTCTTTGCTCCGTACTTTGACCTCCCCTGCTTGCGATCCTGGACGCCCTGCGTATCCAACGTTCCACGGATGATGTGGTACCTGACGCCCGGCAGATCCTTCACCCTTCCCCCCCGGATCATCACAAGCGAGTGTTCCTGAAGATTGTGTCCCTCTCCCGGAATGTAAGCGATAACCTCTTCGCTGTTGGTCAGACGAACCTTTGCCACTTTCCTCAAAGCGGAATTCGGCTTCTTTGGCGTTGTGGTGTACACCCGCGTGCATACGCCCCGTTTCTGAGGGCATGATTCAAGCGCGGGAGATTTGCTTTTCCACAGCACCCGCTCACGGCTTTTGCGCACAAGCTGGTTGATTGTCGGCACTCTGATGGAACTCCGTTCAAATCGTGAAAAAAATGCTGAAACAGCTTATAAAGGTACGGTATTTCCGTCACATTGTCAACGGTTGGCGGGTTAAAAACAAACAACAAGCCCCCACCCTTGCGTTCAGGGTGGAGGCTTGGTCGCATGGTTGAAGCCTGATCAGGATGCCGCTAGACGGGTTTTCCGCTTCTTTTTCTTCGGTTCCCCTTCTTCTCCCGTTTCTACGGCCTCGTCTGTCTCCGCCTCGACGGTCGCCGGGGCTTCCACGTCCTTTAGCGTGACCAGGAGGTCGCGGTACTGCTTCTGGCCCGTTCCGGCCGGGATCAGATGCCCCATGATCACGTTCTCCTTTAGGCCCAGGAGCGGATCAATCTTCGCTTCGATGGCGGCATCGGTGAGGACTTTGGTTGTTTCCTGGAATGAGGCCGCCGAAATGAAGCTGTCGGTGGTCAGAGAAGCCTGGGTGATGCCGAGCAGAATCGGCTCCGAGGTGGCCGGCAGGGCATCGCGAACCTCCGCGGGCTTCTTGCCTTTTTTCTTCAGATCCGCGTTAACCTCGCGGGCCTGTTTCTTGGTCAGCACCTGGCCGATTTTGAACTTCGAATCTCCCTTGTTGACGACGACCACCTTGCCCCGCACATTGTCGTTCTCGTCGTACAGGCGGCCCTTATCCACGTTGTCTCCTTCAAGGTACGAGGTGTCGCCCGGATCAACGATTCGCTCCTTCTGCATCATCTGACGCACAATGATCTCGATGTGCTTGTCGTTGATCTTCACGCCCTGCATGCGGTAGACCTCCTGGATCTCATTGACGAGGTATTCCTGCACGGCGGTCGTGCCTTTGATGCGGAGGATGTCATGCGGATCAATTGCTCCGGCCGAGAGCCGTTCACCGGCCCGGACGACGTCGTTCTCCTGGGCAAGGATGTGCCGTCCCAGCGGAATCATGTACGTGCGCTTGTCCTTCCCGTCATGGCTTTCCACGAACACTTCCCGCGAACCGCGTTTCGGCTGGCCGATCTTGACGATTCCGTCGATCTCCGTCACAATGGCGGGATCGGAAGGATGCCGTGCCTCGAACAGCTCCGTCACACGCGGAAGGCCGCCGGTGATGTCCCTGGTCTTTCCAATGTCGCGCGGAATCTTGACCAGCACGGTCCCGGCCTCGATCTGTTCTCCATCATCGACAATGAGATGCGCCCGTGTCGGGATCGGATAGTTCGCAACCTTCTGTCCTTTGGCGTTGACAATGGTGATCGCAGGAATCAGGTTGCGCTCCTTGCTGTCGATCACAACCTTTTGGATGTGGCCGGTCTGCTCGTCGGGTTCCTCACGGTAAGTCACGCTTTCCTTCAGGTCCACGTACTGCACCGTTCCGCCGTGCTCGGAGATGATAACCGCGTTGTACGGATCCCACTCGTAGATGAGTTCTCCGCGCTGGACCTCCTGCCCATCCTTCACCATCAACGTCGAACCGTAGGGGACGTCGTACTTCGTGAGGATCCGGTTATCCTTGTCGAGAATGTTAATGATGCCGCTTCTTCCCGACACAACCGTATGCCTGCTCTCGTCGCTTCCGGTTTCGATGGATTTCAACCCGTCGTATTTCACCCGTCCATCGAACTTGGACAGGATCTGCGACTGTGATGCGATGAGGCTGGCCGTGCCGCCTGTATGGAAGGTTCTGAGGGTCAGCTGGGTGCCCGGTTCGCCGATGGACTGGGCTGCGATGACGCCCACGGCGGTTCCGGCCGCAACCAGCTTGCCGGTCGTAAGGTCCCGTCCGTAACACTTCGCGCAGATTCCGCGCCTCGCTTCACAGGTGAGCACGGAACGGATCTCGACGGTTTCGATCGAGGTTTCGGAGATCTTCTGTGCCTTGTCCTCATCGATGATCTCCCCGGCTTTGACAAGAATCTCACCGGAGATCGGGTCGGCCACATCGTGCACCGACACACGGCCGAGGATGCGTTCTGTCAGAGGCTCCTTGATATCCTCGCCTTCCTTGAGCGCTCCTGTCGGAACGCCGAGGATTGTACCGCAGTCATCTTCGGCGATGATTGCGTCCTGCGCGACGTCAATCAATCGTCGCGTGAGGTATCCGGCATCAGCCGTTTTAAGTGCGGTGTCGGCAAGGCCCTTGCGTGCGCCGTGCGTGGAAATGAAGTATTCCAGAATAGACAGGCCTTCACGGAAATTCGCCACAATCGGGTTCTCAATGAGCTCCCCTGTAGCCCCTGAAAGGCTCTTCTGCGGTTTTGCCATCAGACCGCGCATGCCGGCGAGCTGACGAACCTGTTCCTTGGATCCGCGGGCGCCGGAATCCACCATCATGTAAAGCGAGTTGAATCCTTCCCGGGAGTGTGAAAGCTCGTCAAACAGGCGCTCAGCAATGCGGTTGGTGGCGCGGGTCCAGATATCGATGACCTTGTTGTACCGTTCGCCGTTCGTAATGAATCCACGGTAGTACTGGTTCTCCACCGCCTCGACGTCCTTCTGGGCCTTCGCCACGATGTCGTACTTCTCCTTTGGAATCGTGACATCGGTAATAGAGACTGAAAGGCCGCCGCGGGTAGCCGAATTGAACCCGAGGTTCTTCAGATTGTCGAGGAACATGGCGGTTTCCACAGTGCCGGCGCGGCGGAACACCGTGGCAATGATCTGAACCAGCCGCTTCTTGTTCAGGAGCTCATTGATGAACGGAAGCCCCTTCGGGACGATCTCGTTGAAGATGATCCTTCCCGTGGTCGTTTCAATCAGCTTTCCGTCGATGCGGACTTTGATCCTCGCATGGAGGCCGACTCTGCCTTGATCGTACGCGATCCGGGCTTCGGCCGGGCTGGCAAACATCATTCCTTCGCCGCGGTCGCCTTCGCGCGACTTGGTCAGGTAGTAGCAACCCAGCACCTGGTCCTGTGTCGGCGTCACAATGGGGGCGCCGTTGGCGGGCGAGAGGATATTATGGCTCGACAGCATCAGAATTCTTGCCTCGAGCTGAGCCTCGTACGACAGCGGCACGTGGACCGCCATCTGGTCGCCGTCGAAGTCCGCGTTGAACGCCGTGCAGACCATCGGGTGAATGCGGATGGCCTTTCCCTCGACCAGCACGGGTTGAAACGCCTGAATGCCCAGCCGGTGGAGCGTGGGGGCGCGGTTCAGGAGAACCGGATGTCCGTCGATGATGTGATCGAGGATGTCCCAGACTTCCGCTCCCTTCTTTTCCACCATCTTCTTCGCGCTCTTCACCGTCTTCACAAGACCGCGTTCGATGAGCTTGCGAATGATGTGCGGCTTGAAGAGCTCCACCGCCATGTCCTTCGGCAGGCCACATTCGTGCAGTTTCAGTTCCGGTCCGACCACGATCACCGACCGCCCTGAGTAGTCGACACGCTTGCCGAGCAGGTTTTGGCGGAATCGGCCGTGCTTTCCCTTGAGCATGTCGGACAGCGACTTCAGCGCGCGGTTATTGTCGCTGCGCACAGCGTTGACGCGCCGCGAGTTGTCGAACAGCGAATCCACCGCCTCCTGGAGCATGCGCTTCTCGTTGCGCAGAATGACCTCGGGGGCTTTGATCTCGATAAGTCTCTTGAGGCGGTTGTTCCGGATGATCACGCGCCGGTACAGGTCGTTCAAATCCGATGTTGCAAACCGCCCGCCCTCGAGGGGCACGAGGGGACGGAGTTCGGGCGGGATCACGGGAATCACGTCCAGCACCATCCATTCGGGCTTGTTCGGCGCGTTGGCTTCACTGCGGCGGAACGCTTCGATGACCCGGAGCCGTTTCAAGGCCTCAGTCTTCTTCTGCACCGAGGTCTCTTCGCTTATTTCTTCCCTCAGCTGAACGGCGATCTCCTCGGTATTCACGCGCCGGAGCAGGTCCTTCACCGCTTCCCCGCCCATCTTGGCGATGAACTTCTTCGGGTCTGCCTCGTCCAGCGCGGCATTTTCCTCCGGAAGGCTCTGGAGAATCTCCAGGTACTGATCTTCCGTGATGAGGTCCATCTTCTCAAGACCGGTCGTGCCGGGATTGATCACGACGTACGATTCGTAATAGATAATCTTTTCGAGTTCCTTTGTCGAGAGGCCGAGCACATAGCCGATTTTGCTCGGAAGCGAGCGGAAGTACCAGATATGCACGACGGGCACAGCAAGCGAGATGTGTCCCATCCGCTCGCGCCGGACGCTCTTCTGCGTAACCTCCACGCCGCACCGGTCGCACGTGATGCCCTTGTAACGAATCCTCTTGTATTTTCCGCAATGACATTCCCAGTCGCGCACCGGCCCGAAGATCTTCTCGCAGAACAACCCATCCTTCTCGGGACGGAACGAACGATAGTTGATCGTCTCGGGCTTGGTCACTTCGCCGTGGGACCGCGACAGGATCATGTCCGGAGAGGCCAGACTGACCGTCATCCGGGCAAAGGCGCGCTTTGCATTTGCGTCAGTTACTTGAAAAGGCATTGGAATTCCTCCAATAGACACTTTGAGTATTCCCCGCCGGGGCGGGTCTACAACCCCATTGGGGGGACGGACAGGGGGAGATTCCCGTCATTCAATCTTCACTTCAAGGCCGAGGCCCTGCAGCTCACGGACCAGAACGTTGAACGATTCCGGCACGTTGGGCTCCGGCAGGTTTTCACCCTTTACGAGGGCCTCATAAACCTTGGCCCGTCCGACGACATCATCCGACTTGACGGTCAGGATCTCCTGGAGAACGTGTGCTGCTCCGTAACCTTCGAGCGCCCACACCTCCATCTCCCCAAACCGCTGGCCGCCGAATTGCGCTTTTCCGCCCAGCGGCTGTTGAGTGATGAGCGAGTAGGGCCCGATGGAGCGCGCGTGGATCTTGTCGTCGACAAGGTGGGAGAGTTTCAGCATGTAGAGGTATCCGACGGTCACTTCCTGGTCAAAAGGCTCGCCGGTGCGGCCGTCGTAGAGAACGGCCTTCGCGGTCTCGCTCAGCCCGGCTTTCCGGAGCTCTTCCTGAACTTCTTCCCATGTCGCGCCGTCAAAGATCGGCGTGGAATACTTTGTACCCAGCTTCGCGCCGGCCCAACCTAGCGCCACCTCGAACAACTGGCCGAGGTTCATACGGGACGGAACGCCGAGCGGATTCAGGACGATATCCACGGGTGTACCATCGGCCAGGAAAGGCATATCCTCCACGGGAACAACCGTGGAGACCACACCCTTGTTACCATGCCGACCGGCCATCTTGTCACCCACAGCCAGCTTTCGCTTCTTGGCTACATAAACCTTGGCGAGTTGAACGATGCCCGGCGCGAGCTCATCGCCCAGCTGGATCTTGTTTTTTTCGTGACGGTAGAGCTCTTCAATTTCGGTGAGCTTCTGGCGGTAGTTCTCATAGACCCGGGTGATGACGCTGTTCGTGCGTTTGTCCTCCACCCAGTCCTGATTGTAGTCCAGGCTGTCCAGATTGTCCATGCCGAGGAATGTATCCGCTCTCAGGGTTGTGGCGCTTCGAATGACGACGTTTCCGTCCGTATCCCTGATCCCCGTGGATTTCTCGCCGTCCAAAAGCATCCCGAGCTTGCGGGCCAGTTTTTCCTGCAGTTCCTTCACATCCCTCCTGCGCGAACGATCGAGAGCCTCCAGCTTTCGCTTGTCCTCTTTCTTGCTCTCCGTGTCCTTCTTTTTCCTGCTGAAGAGCTTTGTCGCAATGACAATCCCCTTCATTCCCGGGGGTGCCTTCAGCGATGCATCCTTGACGTCGCCGGCCTTGTCTCCAAAGATCGCCTTCAACAGCTTCTCTTCCGGCGTCGGATCGGTTTCGCCTTTTGGCGTAATCTTGCCGATCAGGATGTCGCCCTCGTTCACTTCGGCTCCCACGCGGATGATGCCATTTTCGTCGAGGTCCTTCGTGGCTTCTTCGCTCACGTTAGGAATCTCCCTCGTCAGCTCTTCCTCGCCCCGCTTGGTATCGCGCACCTGCAGTTCGAACTCCTCGATGTGGATGGACGTAAAGACGTCCTCGGCCACAAGGCGTTCGCTGACGATAATGGCGTCCTCGAAGTTGTATCCGCGCCACGGCATGAAGGCCACGAGAACGTTCCGGCCGAGAGCAAGGTCGCCCTGATCGGTGGCGCACCCGTCCGCAAGCACATCGCCCCGCTTGAATTTCTGGCCGGGCCGGACCACGGGTTTCTGGTTGACGCACGTATCCTGGTTTGTCCTGAGGAATTTCGTGAGCTTGTATTCCACGCGTCGCTTGTCATCGAAGCTGACGATCGCTTCCGTGCTGTTCTCATCGATGTCGTACTGGACGATGATGCCGTCTGCGCTCACCGACTCAACGACTCCGTTGCGTTCGGCCACGATCAGCGTCCGCGAATCCCTCGCGACCTTCTCCTCCAATCCGGTTCCCACGATCGGGGCCTGGGGCTGAAGGAGCGGCACAGCCTGGCGCTGCATGTTTGAGCCCATGAGGGCGCGGTTGGCATCGTCATGTTCCAGGAACGGGATGAGGGCGGCAGCTGCGCTGACGATCTGGTTCGGCGCGACGTCCATGTACTGAACCTTCTCCGGCTCGACCACAGGATAATCGCTCTCGTAGCGGGCCTTGACCCGGTCTTCCTCGAAGCGCCCCTTGTCGTCGATCGGAGCATTCGCCTGCGCGATCGTGACTTCGTCCTCGCGTTCGGCGGTCAGATACTCGACCTCTTCGGACACCTTGCCGTTTTTGACCCGGCGATAGGGCGTTTCAATGAATCCGAAATCGTTGATGCGCGCATGAATGCAGAGGGACGAGATCAGCCCGATGTTCGGGCCTTCCGGAGTCTCGATCGGACAGAGGCGGCCGTAGTGGGTATAGTGCACGTCCCGGACCTCGAAGCCTGCCCGTTCACGCGTCAGTCCGCCCGGCCCAAGCGCCGAGACGCGCCGCTTATGGGTCATTTCCGCCAGCGGATTTGTCTGGTCCATGAACTGGGAAAGCTGGTTAGTACCAAAGAACGCGTTGATGACGCTTGTGATGGTCCGTGCATTCACGAGATCCTGAGGCGTTGGCGACTCATTGTCGCGCAGGTTCATCCGCTCCCGGATCGTTCTCGTCATGCGCGAGAGCCCAATGTTGAACTGCTGGGCAAGCTGTTCGCCCACCGTGCGAACGCGGCGGTTGCCCAGGTGGTCGATGTCGTCGACGGTCTTCTTCCCTTGCTGGAGATCGATCAGGTACCGCACGATGGCGATGATATCCTCTTTGGTGAGGGTTGTCACATCCTGGGGGATCTCCAGTCCGAGCTTGGCGTTCAGCCTGTGCCGGCCTACATCGCCGAGGTCATAGCGCTTGGGATTGAAGAACAGACGATCGATGAGGTTCTTGGCCGTGTCCAGATCCGGCGCGTCCCCCGAGCGGAGCTGACGATAGATGGCTTCGAGGGCATCCTCTTCTGAACGCGCCGAGTCGCGCATGATCGTATTGGCGATGACCGACACCTCGCTGGCGTCTTCGGACTTGAGGAACCGGATCTTGCGGATTTCGGCTTTCTTGATCTGCTTGAGGTGCTCTTCGGTCAGTTTGGCGTCCTTGTTGATGAACACCTCGCCCGTCTTCTTGTCGAAGACGTCGCTGCAGATGGTTCGTCCGACGTAGTCCTTCAGGTTGACCTTGTTCGTATCGACCTCTTCCACGACATCGAAGAGCTCGAGAATTGCGTCGTCCGACGAGTACCCAAGGGCGCGCAGGAGCGTCGTGACGGGAAATTTCTTCTTGAGGTCGATATAGGCGTACATCACGTTGTTGATGTCCGTCGAAAACTCGACCCAGGACCCGCGGAACGGAATGATCCGCGCGGAATACATCATCGTTCCGTTCGGATGGACGGATTCCGAGAAGAACACACCCGGCGAGCGGTGGAGCTGGCTGACCACAACCCTCTCGGCCCCGTTGATAATGAACGTGCCGCGATAGGTCATAGCGGGAAGGTTTCCCAGGTAGACCTCCTGCTCAACCGTATCCGAGAATTCGTTGCTGTCTTCCTTCTTGGCAGAGAGCCGGAGCTTCGCCTTGAGCGGAACGGCATAGGTAAGCCCTCGTTCCTGACACTCCACCACGGAGTATTTGGGTTTCTCCACGTAGTATTCGACAAACTCCAGGAGAAAATTCTCGCGCGCGTCCGTGATGGGAAAATTGGCCTCAAACACCTGCTGGAGACCCAACTTCTTCCTTCGGTGGGGGGGGACATCCGCCTGAAGGAATTTGTTGAAGGAATCGATCTGGACGTTCAGGAGATCGGGGATTTCGACAACAGACGGAATACGGCCGAAGGAAATCCGGCCGGTTCCATTGGATTGGTTCTTCAAGTCAACCACTCCTTTTGATTTGATTTCAAACCGCTGCAGAAAACGTGGGTGGGAATGTTCAATGCCGGAACGATCGTCGATGCGGGTTCCTCAAGGGTCCTGTGAATCCGGCGTAAGCCGATGACCGCCCTTGGGCGGATCATCGGCTTGGACACGCGGGCTTTTGGAGGAACCCGTTTGTACAACCGTGCACGAAGGCAACAAGTTCCGGCGATCGAACCGTCCCTTACTTCAGCTCGACGGTAGCGCCTGCCTCTTCGAGTTCCTTCTTCAGCTTCTCGGCGTCGGCTTTGGAGAGACCTTCCTTGACGACCTTTGGGGCGCCGTCCACAAGGTCCTTGGCCTCCTTGAGGCCGAGTCCGGTTGCGGCGCGGACCACCTTGATGACGTTGATCTTCTGAGCACCGCTGGACTTCAGCTCAACCGTGAACTCGGTCTTCTCCTCGGCTGGCGCCGCCCCACCACCGGCCGCGGGCATGGCGCCGGCCATGACAACCGGGGCCGCCGCCGTGACGCCAAACTTTTCCTCCAACGCTTTCTTCAGCTCCGCAGCCTCGAGGAGCGTCAGTTTTTCAATTTTGTCAACGATCTCATTTACGACAGACATGGTGTTCTCCTTTGAAAGAAAAATGGTTGCGTTCAGGCCGCCTGCTTCTTCTGCGCCACCTGGTCGATGACGCTGACCAGATCGCGGAGGACGGCGTTCACGGCGCCTGCGATGCCCGCGATGGGCGACTGCAGTGAACCGAGAATGCCTGCGATCAGCTCCTTGCGCGACGGCAGTTTCGCGAGCTCATCGAGCCTGGAGCCCTCGAACATTTGCTTCTCCACCACGGCGATCTTCAGGCTCAGCTTGCCGGTCCGGTCCGAAAACTTCTTGATGATCTTCGCAGGCACGATCGCGTCGTCGTAGCCGAACGCGATCCCGGTGGGACCCGCGAGGCGGTCGGCGACCTGGTCACAGCCGGCGACGTTCTCCAGGGCCTTGCGCGCGAGGGTGTTCTTCACCACGCGATACTCAACGCCTGATTTCCGGAATTCCCTCCGCAGTTCTGTTTCTTCTGCGACGGTCAAACCAGTGAAATCGGCGAAGTACATGGCGGAGGCGCGAGAGGCTTTCTCATTCACCTCGGCGATGATCGCCTCTTTTTCCGAACGTTTCATGTTTCACCTTTCCGTGAATCGTCTTGTCCGGTGAGAAGCCCCCGTTGCCGGGGCACCAGACGGTACCTTGCAGAGTGCGTAAACTTGTGTCAGCCTGCGGCGATCTCGTTTCGGTCGATCTCGACGCTCGGACCCATGGTGGACGAGAGAAACACGCTGCGGATGTACGTTCCCTTGGCCGACGCTGGCTTCAACCGGACAACGGTGTTCAGGAACGAATGGACATTCTCCGCGAGCTTTCCCGCCTCGAAACTCGCCTTGCCGATCGTGGCATGGAGGATGCCCGCCTTGTCCACGCGAAACTCGATCTTGCCGGCTTTGACTTCCTTCACAGCTTTTGCGACATCCATTGTCACCGTGCCGCTCTTCGGATTGGGCATCAGGCCCCGCGGACCGAGGATCTTGCCGAGTTTTCCCAACTCGCCCATCGAATCCGGCGTGGCAATGATGACATCCACATCCGTCCATCCGCCTTTGATCTTTTCGATGTAGTCCGCGAACCCGACGTGATCGGCTCCGGCGGTGCGGGCCTCTTCGTCTTTCGGAGGCTTGGCAATGACCAGCACGCGGACTTCCCTGCCGATGCCGTGCGGCAGGGCAACGGTTCCCCGCACGGCCTGATCGGCTTTCTTGGGGTCGACGCCAAGCCGGACCGCGATATCAACCGACTCCGGGAATTTGGCCGTTGCGGTCTCCTTGACCATCCTGACTGCGTCGGCAATCGAGTAGGCTCTTGGTTCGATCTGTTTTGCTACGGCGCGCAGGCGCTTGCTCTTGCGTTTCATGTCTTGCTCTCGCTGATCTATTCTTCGATCGTTATCCCCATGCTCCGCGCAGTGCCGGCGACCATGGACATCGCGGCTTCAACGCTCGACGCATTCAGGTCGGGCATCTTCATTTCCGCAATCTCCCGGAGCTGTCGCTTTGTCACCGCTCCGACCTTCGTCCGGTTTGGTTCTCCGGATCCCTTCTCCATCTTCAGGGCTTTGAGCAGGAGCGTTGCCGCCGGGGGTGTTTTCGTGATGAACGTGAACGACTTGTCATTGAACACCGTGATGATTACCGGAATGATCAGACCCTGCTGATCCTTCGTCCTGGCATTAAACTGCTTGCAGAACTCCATGATGTTCACGCCCTTCTGGCCAAGGGCGGGTCCGACCGGGGGAGCCGGATTTGCCTGACCAGCGGGGATTTGCAACTTGATGAATCCTACGACCTTTTTTGCCATGCCTGTGCCTCGCGTTTTCCGTTACTTTTCAAGTTCCACCTGGCCGAAGTCCAACTCCACGGGCGTCTTCCGTCCAAAGATGCTCACCATGACCTTGACCTTCAGCTTTTCGGGATTCACTTCCTGAACAAAGCCGTTGAAATTGTTGAAGGGGCCTTCGACAACTTTGACCGGATCGCCGACGCGGAAGGGCACCTCCACCATCTCTACGTCTTCCTTTTCCTCCATCTTCCCGATAAGACGACGGACCTCATCCGGTTGCAGGGGGACGGGATTGTTCTTATCCGGCACAAATCCCAGCACGGAAGGTGCTTCGGAGATGAGGTGTGTCGTCTCCTTGTCGATGACGGCCTCAACCAGGATATAGCCAGGGAAAAAGTTCTTCACTCTGGCCTTCTTCTTGCCGTCCTTTACTTCAATCACTTTTTCCGACGGAATGAGGATGCTTCCGATCCTCTCCGTCAGCCCGAGACGGGCGACTTCAGCCTCGAGGTAGGTCTTCACCTTGGCCTCGTGCCCGGAATACGTTCTCACCACATACCAACGTTTGTCCAACGAATTCTTTCCTTATAAGATCGCCTTCAGCACTTCGCTGAGTGCGGTGTCCACAACCCAGGTGAAGAGGGAGATGATGATGGTGACGACGATGACGATCTTTGTGGATTCGTACAGCTCCTCCTTCGTCGGCCACGTGACCTTCTCCATCTCCTTGACAATGTCTCTGAAAAAATTGAGGATCTTTTCTTTCATTGTTTTCCTGTTCTTCGGCCGGGCGGAATCGCGAGGAGGGACTCCCCCTTCCTCTGTCCAAACCCTGAGGGGTGCCTTCCCTGAATCCTCCCTGAAAGGGAGAACCCCCAACCCCTCACGTCTGCAACCCGTTTGCACGCGAGGAGGGACTCGAACCCCCAACCTGCGGTTTTGGAGACCGCTGCTCTGCCAATTGAGCTACTCGCGTATTTCTCGTTTTCACGAAGCAGGCGGGGACTGCCGTTGCTCCACCCGGGCTACTTGGTTTCCTTGTGCGGCGTCCGCTTGTTGCACCACGGGCAGAACTTCTTGAACTCAACGCGGCCGGTGTGCTTCTTCTTGTTTTTCGTCGTGCTGTAGTTCCTTCGCTTGCACGATGAGCATTCCAGCGTTATGATGTCTCTCACCTTCGTTTCTCCGTAATCATAATAATGCCTGACTGGGCTTCGACCGGGATTTCCGCTTCACGCACAATTTCCCTCGCGGCGCAAGCCCGCCTCAAAAATCCTCCACAGCCGGCCCCGTCCCTGCAATAGGAGAGCTTGCGACCGGGATTGAACCGGTGACCTCGTCCTTACCAAGGACGTGCTCTACCAACTGAGCTACGCAAGCCTAACAAGGACAATTGTGAATTGGTAATGCAAAACGTTGCCAATGTTCCTTTTTCCATTACCAATTTTCCTTGAGCGGGAGACGGGACTCGAACCCGCGACCAACAGCTTGGAAGGCTGTGACTCTACCAACTGAGTTACTCCCGCGTTTCGAGAATCCTTCTGCGGTCCCGCTTCGCTTCGCGGGATCCTCAAAATCACTTCCACTCACCCAAAAAGTTCGCGGGTGATTTTGGGACCTGGAAGGCTGTGATTCTACCTCCCGCGAATCATTTTAGATTGCAGATTGTTGACTTCAATTCTCAATCTTCAATAGTTCGTGGGCAGGGAAGGATTCGAACCTCCGAAGGCATAAGCCGTCAGATTTACAGTCTGATGCGTTTGACCGCTTCGCTACCTGCCCTTCGATGCACCCACAAGGGAACGAACCACGAGGGTGATTGTCATCCCGCGCCCTTTTTGAGCTGGCGACCAGACTTGAACTGGTGACCTGCTGATTATCCCGACAACTTTCTTCGTCTTGAGCTGGCGACCAGATTCGAACTGGTGACCTGCTGATTACAAGTCAGCTGCTCTACCAACTGAGCTACGCCAGCGGGCCACAAGAAAGTTGTCGGGACTGCTCTACCAACTGAGCTGCGCCAGCGGGCCACAAGAAAGTTGTCGGGACTGCTCTACCAACTGAGCTGCGCCAGCGGCCACAAGAAAGTTGTCGGGACTGCTCTACCAACTGAGCTGCGCCAGCGGGCCATAAGAAAGTTGTCGGGACTGCTCTACCAACTGAGCTACGCCAGCGGGCCACAAGAAAGTTGTCGGGACTGCTCTACCAACTGAGCTACGCCAGCGGGCCACAAGAAAGTTGTCGGGACTGCTCTACCAACTGAGTTGCGCCAGCATGAACCGACCTGTGGGGAGAATACGCTCTCCCTCCTTGCCGAACCAGGGAAGCAACCGCCCTTCGTCATCACCTGAAGAAGGCGCGAAAAAAAACCACGCCACGCGTACCTCGTTGCGCAGCATGGATTTATCACAACTTTGATAAACAAAGGGATTGTGCGCGGATTTCTCGAGACAAGTAATATATGTTTTTTTAGGTCATAGTCAACGGCAAACCCCCTAAAAAACCCGTTTTACCAACGAGACTCCCCCTCCTAGCAAAGCACATTCATGCCCAAGGGGAAACGTTTAAGTGGCGCAGATCCTGAGAATCCGGTCAAAAAATGCCCTGTTTTGCCTTTGGATGGCCTTGACCTTCTTGAGAAGGACGGTTGGGGTTCCGAGACCCAATGCCGCCGCGAGGGCATGCATTCTGATCTCGTCTCCCGGAAGGACGAAATCGTTTGAATCCGCGTTGAGTCGAATGATCGTTTCAAGAGTTCTCAACAGGAGTAAATGATCTTTCATGACGGAAACTTCGGATGGCGCAATTAAGCCGATTCCTTCCATGGCCTTCAGCGCCTCCTGAGTGTTTTGTGCACAGATCGACGGATGGCCCTTCCCAAAACGCAACTGCAAAAGCTGCACTGCGAATTCGAGGTCCATCAATCCCCCTTTCCCGGTCTTGAGGTCCCCGAGGGGGTGAGATGAAGATCTTTCTGACTCTATCCGCGCACGCATGGATCGCATCTCCTCCACCCATCCCGATGAAAGACGCATTCCAAACAGCGCGTCATCAATGATCGAACGAATCTCCCTCCCTACCAGCGGATTTCCGAAAAGAATCCTTGCCTTTAATAGCGATTGTCGTTCCCAGAGCGATGCCCTTGTCCGGAGATACTCTCTATAATAACGTACATCCACCGCCAAAGGAGCATTATGCCCCTCCGGTCTCAACCGAAAATCAATCTCACGTATTTTTCTTGATCTTGCGTGCCCAAGGAATGCCTTGACGATTTGCTCTGCGGCGGGCGGCTCAATGGTCCTGCTGTCATAGAGGAAGACAAGGTCGAGATCTGACCCGGCAGTAATCTCCCTTCCCCCCAACTTTCCCATTGCCAGCAAGACGCCCTCGCTGAATCCCTCTATGGCATCAGCAGTTTCGTGCAGGAGATCTTCGGCGAGCAACGAGATCCGGCTCATCGTTTCGGCAATGTCCGCCTGATCCATGATGAACCGAATGAACAGCTTGTGCTCGTTGTACGAGCAGAACTTCTCCGTATCATAGGGACGAAGGAACTGCCAGCTCCATTGGCTGGCAAAGACCTCTTCGGGCGAACCGACCAGCGTTTCAAAGAACAGCGGTTCACGGGCCAACAAGCCGGCTGTCGCCCGGCTTCGTGCGCCCACACGCGCAAGCAGGGTCAGGAGTTCCTTGTTGCTCCAGGCCTGTGTGAATGCCCGCCGTAGCGGGGCCGCCTGTGAGAGAAGAGCAAGGGATTCAAGCGCCCAGTCAGGCGCCCGGGTCTCAGCGAGCACGCGCACCAATTCACGCCGACGTTCTGTCGCCTGTGATCCCGGGAACATCCGCACAATCAGCGTGATACGATCCTCTGCTGTTTCCTTCTCAAGAAACCGTGCAATCCTGCCATGCCGCCGGGCGATTCCGCCAACGGTCTTCCGCCGCGGCCTGATGATTGCCTCGAAAATCGCCCGGACATTCTTTCGATGCGACGTGAGGGACTTCAAGAAGCTCCTGGCAGACGGGAATCCGAGTCGACGAGCAAGAAATTCCTTCTCTGCTTCCGTTTGCGGGAGCACGTGGGTTTGCATTCCATGCAACAACTGAAGCCTGTGCTCGACGAGACGGAGGAAACGGTACGCGTCTGCAAGTGTGGTTGCATCCTTTGATTGCAGGACGTTTGCTGTTGCCAGGGCCTGCAATGCCTCGAGGGTATTTCGTTCCCGCAGGCTTTCATCCTCGCCTGCTTTGAGCAGTTGGAGACCCTGCACCACAAACTCGATGTCCCTGATTCCGCCCTCCCCCAGCTTCACATTGGCAATGTCGGTACGCGCTTCAATCCGCGTTTTCATATCGCTCAGTTCTTCCAAGGGGCTCCGCAGAAACGTCCTTGGATACACAAAGGGCCTGAGCGCCTCCAGCCAGCGGCGTGCCGTGTCAGGGCTTCCGGCCACGGGCCGCGCTTTCACGAGCATCTGGCGTTCCCAGGTTTCTCCCCTCGTCTCATAGTACTGGAGCGAGGCAGGGATGGAGATTGCCAGTGAACCTGATCGACCTTCGGGACGGAGCCTCATGTCCACGCGGTAGAGCGATCCTTCGCCGGTAAACTCCGTCAGCCGCCGGACCACGAATTCGGCCAGCCTGTTGTAGAACTCGTGGAACGTCCGGATTCTCTGGTGAGGGGCATCGAAGTCACCATCGTTCTCAAAAACGAAGAGGAGATCGATGTCCGAGCTAAAGTTCAGTTCCTCCCCTCCGAGTTTTCCCAATCCGATTACTGCCAGCGTATTTGTGAAAGCGGCCCCTGTCTGCTTCGTCAACTCCTGCCAGCCGAGGTCCAACACAGCCCCCACAACCGCGTCTGCCAGTCCAGAGAGCTCCCGCGTGACGGTTTCAACGCCGGCCTCCTTCAGCACATCCCGGGCTCCGATCCGGAGAATCTCCCGCCGATGAAACCGTCGCAGGGCATCAAGCTTCCGGTCGGTTCTGGAAAAGGGCTCCAGGGCCGCCAGGGCCTCCTTTCGGTATTCCCCCGGTTCCTTCGTTTGCTTGAGGGCCGGGGTTGCAGTCAGCCACCGGAACAACTCGGGATCGCGGACGAGGATATCGGCAAGATACTGGGATTGGGAAAACAGCTCGAGGGCGATGTACTGAAGCACGGGGTGACGTTGGAAATCATTCAATATGGAGGTTGTGAAGCCCGCGGAGAGAAAACGATGCAGATTGTTCACCGCCCGCAAGGGATCGGCGGTTCGGGCGAGGTCTTTCCTAAGCGTCTTGAAGAATCCGTCAGGAGGGATTCCCGCGGTCATCACCAGCGTATCAAACGAGGCCAGATGCGGTCGGACAGTCTTTTTTGCCGCCGATTTTCGTTGCGCTCTCATGTTCGCCGGCAAAATAGAAAAAAACAGAACGAAAAGCACAGACGCCAAACTCCTTGCATCTCCGCCCCTCAACTTCTATATTCATCATCACCTTCTCATCACGTCATCTGAAATTACAGCATGGTCAAGCTCATCGCGCTCTACAGGGCTCCCGACGACCCATCATCCTTCGACAAACACTACGAAGAGATTCACACGCCTCTCGTCAGGAAAATGCCCGGTCTCCGGAGACTCGAAGTTGCCCGCATTACCGGCGCTCCCATTGGAGAACCAAAGCACTATTTGATTGCCGAGATGTACTTTGACAGCCAGGACGCGCTGGATGCGTCGATGGCTTCAGCCGAGGGCAAGGCCGCGGCCCGGGATCTGATGGGCTTCGCGGGGAACCTGGTAACCATGTTCTACGCCGAGGTCAAGAGCGAATAGTCCGCCATGAGCAAGTATTCCGGCACATCCCCCACCCGCCTTCGTTTCAGGAATATTCGCTATACAAAGAAGAACTGGGTTGCAACGGTCACCATCAACCGCCCTCAGGTGCACAACTGCCTGGACTTCCGGACATTGCTTGAGCTCGGCAGGGCTTTTCAAGATGCAGGCTGGGACGATCGGGTGGCCGTGGTTGTCGTCACCGGAGCCGGCGACAAGGCGTTTTGCACCGGTGCAGATATAAAAGAGTGGAAGAGGGATTTTTTGGACAAACCGAACGATTTCTACAAATGGATGGGGGTATTCATCGAAACCTATGAACGGCTTCGCAACATCGGCAAACCGACGATCGCGCGCTTGAACGGGATGACCGTAGGGGGTGGAAACGAACTGCACATGTCATGCGACCTGGCCATTGCCGCCGACGATGTGGTCATCCGGCATGTCGGAACTTCACGCGGAAGCGTTCCCGGGGCGGGAGCGACACAATGGCTTCCGTTGATCGTCGGGGACCGGAGAGCGCGGGAGATCCTGTTCCTCTGCGAAGACGTTCCCGCGCGGAAAGCTCTGGAATGGGGGCTCATCAATGAGGTAGTCCCCCGCCACCAGCTTGATGCGGCCGTGCAGAGGATGGCGGGAAAGCTGATCAGAAAACTGCCCGAAGTCACGCGCTACACAAAGCAGCAGCTCAATTTCTGGCGGGAGTTTTCCTGGGGAATGACCATCGGACACGTGAAGGACTGGCTGACCGTGCACACGGGCGCCCCCGAGATCGCCGAAGGCATCAGGGCCTTCAGTGAGAAGCGGCCGGTGGATTACATGGCAGTCCGGTCATTGACCCTCGGAAAACGCGCACGAAGCAAGAAGAGAAGAACGTAAGACGCATCAGGGAGGAACTTGGCGTTGGCCGTCACGGACTATCAGTTTATTCTGGTTTCCAGGGATCCTGCAGGTTATGCGGTGGTTCAACTGAACCGCCCCGAGGTCCTGAATGCCATCAACATCAGGCTGATGGAAGAGTTGGTGGGGGCGTTGGAGGCGCTGGATTCGGATCAGGACATCCGGTGCATTGTGATCACGGGGAATGAAAGGGCTTTCGCGGCGGGAGCTGACATCAAGGAAATGTCCGATGCCACGGCCGTGGAAATGCTTCAGCGGGATCAGTTTGCACGTTGGGACAGAATCAGGAAAGTGAAAAAACCGATTATTGCTGCGGTGAGCGGATTCGCCCTCGGGGGGGGCTGTGAGCTGATGATGACCTGCGATATCGTCATCGCGTCTGAAACCGCTCGGATAGGCCAGCCGGAGATCAACATCGGTGTCATGCCGGGCGCCGGCGGAACTCAGCGTCTCACGCGTGCCGTGGGGAAGGTCAAAGCCATGGAAATGGTTTTGACGGGAACGATGATCACGGCGCAGGAAGCGCTTCAATGGGGACTGGTGAACAAAGTTGTGCCGGTCGAGTTTTGTCTGGAGGAAGCCAAGAGCCTTGCCAGGGAAATTGCGCAAAAGCCCCCGCTTGCTGTTCGTCTCGCCAAGGAATCCGTTCTGAAGGCATTCGATACCACCATCGAAGGCGGGCTGGAGTTTGAGAGGAAGAACTTCTATCTGCTTTTTGCAAGCGAGGATCAGAAGGAAGGAATGAAGGCGTTTGCGGAAAAAAGGAAGGCGCAGTGGAAGGGAAAGTGAGGGAAGGGAAGGACAGGTCAACAAAGCAACGTAGGGAACGGGTCAACGGAAGCGCATGAGTGATTATCAGACACTTCTTGTTTCCACGAAGGACGGCGTTTGCACAGTGACGCTGAACAGGCCTGACGTGTACAATGCACTCAATGAGCAGATGAAGAAAGAGCTCAATGATGCGATGAAGGCCGTGGAAAAGGATCCCGCCGTACGGTGTGTGGTCCTGCGGGGCGCCGGAGACAGGGCTTTTTGTTCGGGGCAGGATCTGAAGGAACATTCCGGCAAGGACTCGAAGCGATCTCTCAAGGATTCTCTTGAAACGATGTACAATCCGCTCATCCGGAGAATCCGCACCATGGAAAAGCCGGTCATCGCAATGATCAACGGCGTCGCGGCGGGAGCGGGGATGAGCATCGCCCTTGCCTGCGACATGCGCATCATGGCGGACACTGCTCGCATGATCGAAGTGTTCATTCGCATCGGCCTTGTTCCGGACTCGGGATCGCACTGGTTCCTCCCGAGACTTGTGGGCATGGCACGGGCGTTTGAATACGCCGCCCTCGGCCAGGATATTCCCGCCGCCGAAGCCGAGCGCGTCGGGCTCGTGAACAAGGTCGTCCCCGCCGCCGAGCTTGAGGCGACAACCATGGATCTGGCCGACCGGCTTGCCAAGGCCCCGACGAAAGCCATCGGACTGATCAAGCGGACGCTCAACAAAGCTCTCTCGTCCGATCTCGACACGCTGCTGCAGTATGAGGCCATGATCCAGGAAATTGCCTCGGGCACGGAAGACCACCGCGAGGGCGTCACTGCGTTTCTGGAAAAACGTCCGGCGCGGTTCCGGGGGCAGTGATCGAATCCGCCGCCGTATTCCCCTCAACCATCCGTGAGGATTTGCCACTCATGATCAAGCACTTTGGAGTCGTCGGTGCAGGAACGATGGGAGCCGGCATAGCGCTGGCCGCAGCCCGTTCCGGACTCGACGTCATCCTCTACGACGTCAACGACACTGTCCTCCGCCAGGCACTGGAGCGAATCAAAGCGGATGTGAAGCAAGGCGTAGCCAGGGGGAAGATCCCCGCAGACCAGGTTTCGCCGATTGTCGCGCGCATTCACCCTAGGACCAATCTGTCTGATTTTCACGCATGCGAGCTTGTGGTTGAAGCGGTCATTGAGGATCTTCGGGTGAAGAAAGACCTCTTCAGGCATCTCGAAACGCACACGAAAACCTCTGCTGTTCTGGCGACAAACACTTCTTCACTGTCCGTCACCGCCATCACGTCTGTCCTTCGCAGGCAGGAGCGCGCTATTGGCCTTCATTTTTTCAATCCTGCGCATATCATGAAACTGGTCGAAGTGGTGCGAACCCAAGCCACATCAGAGAGCACCATTGCCTTTGCGCGATCCTTCGTACACCATATCGGCAAATCGCCCGTGCTCGTGCGCGATACGCCGGGATTCATCGTCAATCGCGTTGCCCGCCCTTTCTACGGCGAGGCCCTTCGCCTTCTCGGCGAGCAGGTAGCGACGCATGAGCAGATTGACCGGATTCTGAAACAGGGAGCGGGATTTGCCATGGGTCCGTTCGAGCTTATGGATCTCATCGGCATCGACGTCAATTTCGCCGTTACGCAGTCCATGTACGACCAGTTTTTCGGCGAGCCGCGCTACCGCCCCCACCCCATCCAGAAACAAATGGTCGACGCAGGCAGGCTTGGCAAAAAAACAGGGGCGGGATTCTACACGTACAACGACACCACGAAATAAGACAATTCCGCGGAATCATGGCCCCTTCCGCCTCAAAGACGTCAATAGCCAGGGAGAAGGCGATCGTGTACATCACCGGCGAGTCGCCTCTGGTGGAGGAATACGCTGCTTTGGGATCCGCCCATGGCTACGATGTCGTTGTTCAGTGGAACGAGGACCGCAAGAGGGACAAGGAGTATCGACGATCGGCGATCGTCCCGGCGGGAACAAGCATCGCCCTGGAGCTGACGAATACCGACCTCGAGCGCAAGAAGAGGAATCTCCAGAAGCTCGACAAGGCCCTTCCTCCGACGGCCGCCATCATCAGTTCCTCGGTGACGGTCTCGGCCTCGGAGCAGGCGACATGGATCATTCACCGCCATCGTCTGGCCGGATGCTGTGCTCTTCCCTCATTCTCAGCGGGCACTGTCATCGAAGTCGCGCCGACAGTCTATACACCCGTGGAGACCATGGAGGTCGTGCGGCGATTCTTCACGTCCCTGGGCAAGCACTGCGAATTTGTGGAAGACCGGGTGGGCATGGTTCTCCCCCGCGTCGTATGCCAGATCATCAACGAAGCCTGTTTCGCCCTGCAGGAAGGAGTTTCGACGCCTGCCGAGCTCGACACTGCAATGAAGCTCGGGGTGAATTACCCCCGCGGGCCCATAGAGTGGGCCGAGGCAATAGGAATCAGGCAGGTGGAGGCAGTACTCAGAGCGCTTGAGAGGGATCTTGGCGAGGACCGGTACCGGGTGGCACCGCTCCTGCATCAGATGGCCCTCACAGGCGAGTGGTGGAACAGAAACCCCCGGGAGGGATCATGAACGCTCATCGCGTGCTCGCCGTAACCATGATGGCACTTTCGGTTGCCGCGGGCCAGGATTTTGAAGGATCGGTCACCTTTCGCGTGACCGGCCAGGAACATGTGCAGTCGATCAGGTATCTGACCAAGGGAACCAAGATCAGGCTCGAAGCCCAGGAAGGAGAAATGCAGGTGGTCATTCTCATGGATGTTGGGGTTCAGAGCATCACGATGCTCATGCCGGCTGCAAGGATGTATATGGAGATGCCTGCGGACATGGGATCTGACGAACCCGAAAATCTTCCGACAGATTTCAGAATGACCGGGAAGAAGGAGACGATCCTCGGCTATGTCTGTGAACAGATCGTCATTGGACAGGAAGGGGGCGAAACAGAGGCATGGGTGACGAAAGGCTTGGGGAGATTTCTGCAAGCAGGATTCCCCGCCAGGTCGTCCTCCGCCGTCATGAAACGAATAGAGGAAGAATTGTTGCAGAAAGGATATTTTCCGTTAAGAATGATCACGCGCGCTGCCGACAGGTCGGGGGAAGTGCGCATGGAAGCGACGACCATTGAGAAGAGCAAACTTGCCGACGAGTTGTTCTCGATCCCGGCGGGTTACCAAAAAATGTCCATGCCGCCTCGTCAATACTAAGCAACGGTTCAAGACATCAAGGCCACGCTCTGCCGTGCCGACCGGCCTCGGAGGCTGACCGCGCCGATACGGAACACATCATCATTGGAGGTACCATGAAACGTTCCCTGTTGTTCCTCGTTATCGGTATCGTCGTCTCCCTTCCTCTTCAGGGCCAGACGAAAGCCGTTCACTTCAAGAAACTCCAGGAGTTTCTGCCCTCGGACGAGATACCGGGCTTTGAGCGCAAGAAGCCCACAGGACAGACCCAGACCTCGATGGGAATGACCACGTCCGAGGCGAAGGTTCGCTACGTTACCAAAGGTCCGGAAGGGGAGAACGATCAGGAGGAAACCGCTGGGCCACAGAAGACGATCGAGGTTACGATTTCCGACATGGCCGGCATTCCTTTTGGTTCCATGGCCGCCATGGCCTATCAACAGGATTTTGAGAATGAAACGGAAGACGGGCACGAAAAATCCGTCGTGGTGAATGGATCCTATAAAGGAAAGGAAACGGCGCACACGGGGGAATACAGGAGTTGTGAGCTTGAGTTCGCGGTCGGGGGCAGGTTTGTCGTGAAGATGCAGGCAAACAACACCGATGATGTGAAACTCCTTCATTCCCTCACGAAATCAATGAATCTCGCAAAACTGGAGAAGACAACACCGTAGATGGGAAACACCATGACGAACACGCTCCTGCGCGTTGCAACTGTCGCCCTCTCCGTTGCAGCAAGCGCTTACACAGGGTTCTCCCAGGCAAAGCTTGCACTGACGGAGCGGGAAATCGACCTTGGAAAGATCTATAATGGTCAGATCGTCAAGGCAGCGATTCCGCTGAAGAACACCGGTTCGTCGGGGCTCAAGGTCATTCGGATCAGCACGTCATGCGGATGCACGACGGTCCGCCAGCCTGAGGGTGAAATCCCGCCGGGGAGGACAGACCTTCTGGAGGTGGAATTCAATTCCGCGGGATTCCGCGGCAGGGCGACAAAGTATGTGTTCATCGAGACTAACGATCCCGGGAATCAGTATGTCTCGGTGACCCTCTCTGCCGAGATTGTCGAGGAACTTGCACCCGTCGGGAATTCCTCTCTGGTCTGGTTTAGTGACGTGCCGGTGGGGGCAACGGCTCAGCAAACGTATGTGTTGAAGAACATTTCGGGCCGGAGGTTGACGATCAGGGGGATTCGCTCTCCGAACAAGGACATCCGTGCATCGTACGACAGGAAGGTGCTGGCTCCACAGGACACGGTGTCCCTTACCTTCACCGTTCAGCCTGCAAAGCCGGGGTATGTCATGGAAACCGTTTACGTCGAAACCGACAGCAAGAATCAGAGCAGCGTACCAGTCCGCGTGAGCCTTGTCGGAGTGAGCAGACAATGATGCGTTGGCGAACGGGCTTTCGGGAAGCCGTGATCATGGCGCTTTGCGCTTCGGTTCTGGGGTTCGTGTACACCGGAATCACGCGCAAAGGCGTGTTTGCGGCCGAGTTTTCCCAGGGACCCGCGGCTTCCCGTCCTGGCGAGCAATCGTCCATTATCCATGTGGACGAGGCGAAGGAGCTGTATGAATCCGGCCGGGCATTGTTCATTGACGCCCGACATCCGTTCGAGTTTGCCCTGGGCCACATCCGGGATGCAGTCAACATTCCGCTTGGCGAATTCGAAAAACGGCAGGGCCAGATCGATTCGCTTCCGCGGGATAAGGTGCTGGTAACGTATTGCGACGGAGTCCAGTGCAACTCCAGCATAGGCCTTGCGGTGCGGCTGAGGGAAGCGGGCTTTCAGAGCGTGCGGATTTTCTTTGCCGGATGGAACGAATGGCAGGCAAGGGGCCTTCCCGTGACCAAGACAGGGAAATGACCAGAATCCTCTCCAATGAGTACAATCTTCTGACCGCGCGCGTATTTCTGGGCGTGTTGCTGGTCGTCATCAGCATCGACAAGATTGCAGATCCCGCCTCGTTTGCCCGCAGTATCGGCGATTACCGGATCCTCACAGGAACCCCGGCAATGATTCTGGCGACGGTGCTTCCGTGGATGGAACTGTTATGCGGTCTCGCCCTTGCTTCCGGCATTCTCATTCGGGGCAGTTCCCTGCTTGTTGGATCGCTTCTGGTTGTCTTCACTCTTGCTGTGGTCTCCGCGCTGCTGAGGGATCTTGACATTTCCTGCGGCTGCTTTACGCAGGACCCATCAGCCGACCGGATCGGTTGGCTGAAGATCGGCGAGAATGTCGCGCTGCTGGCCCTCGCCGCCTGGCTTTTCTTTTCAGAGAATCACCGGTTTTCGCTCGATGAGTACATCCGCTCCCGTCCGCCCGGATCCTGACCCTTATGCCCACGAGAGAACGCCAAGAAGCTGTCATTGTTGACGCCCTGCGAACGCCTGTTGGGAAGTACGGGGGCTCGCTCAAAGATGTCCGTGTGGACGATCTGAGCGCTCATGTTCTGCAGGCCATCGTCACGCGCGTTCAGCTGGACCCGGCCCTCATCGAAGATGTCCTTTGGGGATGTGCGAATCAGGCAGGGGAAGACAACAGGAATCTCGGCCGCATGGCGGCCTTGCTGGCGGGATTTCCTCACAGCGTACCGGCAACAACAATCAACCGGCTATGCGGATCGAGCCTCGATGCCATCAACCAGGCGGCCCGCGCCATCTGGTGCGGCGACCATGAGATCCTCATCGCGGGCGGTGCGGAAAGCATGAGCCGCGCTCCCTACGCCATCCCCAAGAATGCCTCAGACGGCCCCCTCTACGGAAACCTGACGGCGTACGACACTGCGCTGGGATGGCGGTTTCCGAATCCCCGGATGGAAAAAATGTTTCCGCTTGAATCGATGGGCGAAACGGCGGAAAACATTGCGGAACGGTGGAAGATTCGCAGAGAGGAGCAGGATGCCTTTGCGCTGGAAAGCCACCGGAAGGCGGTGGACGCGCAACGGAAGGGGATTTTCGATGAGGAGATCGTCCCCGTTGAAGTCCCGCAACGGAAAGGTGATCCTGTCGTAGTACGGCAGGACGATGGACCTCGGCCTGATACGAACCTGGAGAGGCTGGCCGCGCTTTCACCGGCGTTTCGCAAAAGCGGAACTGTGACAGCCGGAAACTCCTCATCGCTCAACGACGGTGCGGCGGCTCTTGTCCTGATGAGTGAGCAACGCGCCCGATCCCTCGGCCTTTCTCCGCTTGCCCGCGTCATCGCCACGGGTGTCGCGGGAGTGGATCCTCGAATCATGGGAATCGGGCCCGTGCCCGCAACACAGCAGGCACTCAAGAAGGCCGGGTTGACCGTGAAAGACATTGGCCTGGTTGAGCTCAACGAGGCATTTGCTGCACAATCCCTTGCCGTGATCCGGGATCTCGATCTCGATCCGGCAATTGTCAACGTGCACGGCGGTGCCATTGCGTTAGGCCATCCGCTCGGCTGCAGCGGCGCACGCATCATGACGACCCTTCTCCACGCCATGAAACGCCGGGGGGTTCGTTACGGGCTCGCCACCATGTGCATCGGCGTCGGCCAGGGTATCGCTACGATCGTTGAACGACTGTCCTGAGACGTTTCCTTGAATGAATACGGAGGAATCATGATCCGATCCAGCATTATTCTTCTTTTCGCTTTCGCGTTGCTTTCCTGCAGCACACCGGACGGCGACATCACTCCCGCCCTCAACTCCATCACCTCTGAAGATCTCCTCAGCCACATCAGAACGCTTTCTTCCGATGAATTCGAGGGTCGCGCCCCTGGCGGCAAGGGCGAAGAGCTGACCGTCGCGTACCTCATCGGACAGTTTCAACGGATGGGATTGAAGCCGGGGAATCCTGACAGCAGTTTCATTCAGGAAGTGCCGCTCATCGGTTTCACTACGCGTTCAACGGCTTCGTACGTTGCGGGCGGCAAGCGAAAGAGACTGAAGCCACTGGAGGACTATGTCGCGGTCTCGCGTCGCTTTGTCCCTTCCGTGTCCGTGAAGAATTCCGACATTGTGTTCGTCGGCTACGGCGTGGTAGCCCCTGAGTACGGTTGGGACGATTACAAAGGCGTCGACGTCCGCGGCAAGACCATTCTCATGCTCATTAATGATCCCGCCGTTCCCGACCCGTCCAATCCCGACCAGCTTGATTCGAAGATGTTCAAGGGGAAAGCCATGACCTACTATGGGCGATGGACCTACAAGTATGAGATCGCCTCGGAGAAGGGAGCCGCCGCCGCGATCATCGTTCACGAAACCGGTCCGGCCGGCTATCCGTTCGAGGTTGTGTCCGGCAGCTGGGGGGCCGAGAACTTCGACATCAACTCACCAGGCAAGGATCAACAGCGAGTCGCCATCGAGGGCTGGATCACAACGGGGGTTGCGCGCGAGCTTCTTTCCTCGGCAGGCATGGACTTTGACGAGCTGAAGAAGCAAGCGGTCAAACCCGATTTCAGGCCCGTGACATTGAACGCGAAAGCAACGTTCGAGGCCCGAACCAGCCTGCGGGAGGTACGCTCAAAAAACGTCCTGGCACTGCTCGAGGGATCGGATCCCGTCCTCAAGCATGAATACATCATCTACACGGCCCATTGGGATCATCTCGGAAAAGACAAAAGCCGGACAGGGGATCAGATCTTCAATGGAGCCCTGGACAATGCTTCGGGAACGGCAGGCATGCTGGAGATTGCCGAGGCCTTTTCGAAACTCCCCTCTCCCCCAAAACGGTCCATTCTTTTTCTGGCTGTGACCGCCGAAGAGCAGGGATTGCTGGGAGCCAAGTACTATGCTGAAAATCCCCTCTATCCCCTTGCATCAACGCTGGCCAACATTAACATTGACGGAATGAATCAATGGGGAAGGACACGAGACATTGTCGTTGTGGGATCAGGAAACACGACCCTTGAGAACATCCTCCAGTCGGAGGCAGCGGCGCAGGGACGGGTCTTGAAGGACGATCCGGAACCCGAGAAGGGATATTTCTACCGGTCCGATCATTTTGAGTTCGCCAAAAAGGGGGTGCCGGCTCTCTACACCGACTCCGGCACCGAATACATAGGAAAGCCGGAAGGGTACGGCAGTCAGAAACGGGAAGAATATGTGACGAACGACTACCACAAACCCTCGGACGAAATCAAAGCCGACTGGGACCTCTCCGGCGCCGTGGAGGATTTTCGGTTGTTGTTCAGAGTCGGTCACCGCGTCGCAACGGACAGGACCTGGCCGGAATGGAAGCCGGGAACGGAGTTCAAGGCAGTGCGGGAGGAGATGGTGAAGGGGAGGAAATGATGAGGGATGAGGGATGAGGATGGTGGTTAGCCTGAATGATGACAATTGAGGAGCAAAGAATGAGACGAAGTTTCTCGGTGGTGAGTTTGCTTGTCATGTTTCTCCTGCCCCAGAATGTTCAGGCGCAGGGTGATTTCGATGTCCGCCAGCACTATGTGAAGCATGAATACATGGTTCCCATGCGCGACGGCGTGAAACTGTTCACCGCCGTGTATGTGCCGAAAGACACGAGCAAACAGTATCCGATCATGATGATGCGGACGCCCTACAGCGTCGGGCCGTACGGAGCCGACAAATACCGGGCAACCCTTGGTCCCTCCAAGCTCTTCGACCGCGATGGATACATTTTCGTCCATCAGGATATCCGCGGCAAGTTCATGTCCGAAGGCCGGTATGTGTACCACGCTCCGATCAAGAGGGAGAAAAAGACGAACAAGGACACGGATCATTCGACGGACACGTATGACACGATCGAGTGGCTGCTTGCCAACATTCGGCATCACAACGGACGGGTCGGCATCTGGGGCATATCCTATCCAGGCTTTCTCGCGGCGTTGAGCCTTGTCGATTCCCATCCCGCGCTCAAGGCCGTTTCCCCTCAGGCACCGATGGGCGACACATTCATCGGGGATGATTTTCACCATAACGGCGCGTTTTTCCTCGCCCACGCGTTCGGATGGCTTGCGGGCACAGCCCCCGCGCGTTCAAACCGCGAAGCTGCCACGAGCAGGCGAGCCGGATTCGATTATGGAACGCCGGATGGCTATCGTTTTTTCCTTGAACTGGGTCCGCTATCGAATGTCGAGAGCAGGTACTTTCAGGGAGCGGTGCCGACGTGGACGGAGTTCATGCAACATGGGACGTACGACGAGTACTGGCAATCACGCAACGTACCCCGGCACATGAAGAGCGTCAAACCCGCCGTGATGACGGTTGCGGGATGGTTTGATTCTGAGGATCCCTGGGGCGCGGCGCATATCTACCGTTCGATCGAATCCGGAAATCCCGGCGTGTTCAACATGATCGTCTGGGGACCCTGGCTCCATGGCGGATGGGCACGCATGGATGGCGATACGCTGGGGTACGCCCGTTTCGGCAGCAAGACAAGCCTCTGGTACCGGGAACATGTGGAACTGAAGTTCTTCCGCTCTCTCCTGAAGGACGGAAGGACACCGGACCTTCCGGAAACCTGGGCCTTCATGACGGGCGGCAACGAGTGGAGATCGTTTTCCGCCTGGCCGCCACACGAGGCCGCCGCCAGGACTCTGTATCTTCATTCTGATGGCCTGGCATCCTTTTCTCCTCCGGCTTCATCGGCAGGTGCTTTCCGCGAATTCGTCAGCGACCCCGCAAAACCGGTCCCTTTCACCGCCGTGACCACAACGCGCATGGGACATCTCTTCATGGTGGAGGATCAGCGGTTTGCTTCCACAAGGCCCGATGTGCTCGTCTATGAATCTGATGTTCTTGATCGCGATATCACCATCGCGGGACCTATCGAGGTGACACTCCATGTGTCGACGTCAGGCACCGACTGTGACTGGATCGTGAAGCTGATTGATGTGTTTCCCGGCGACGCCCCTGACCCGGAACCGAATCCGGCAGACGTGAGAATGGGCCATTTTCAGATGCTCATCGGAGCCGAGGTGATGCGGAGCAAATTCCGCAACAGCCTGGAGCACCCGGAGCCTATGAAACCCGGCGAAGTCACGAAGATTGTTTACAACATCCCCGACAAATTCCACCGCTTCAGGAAAGGCCACAGGATCATGGTGCAGATCCAGAGCACCTGGTTTCCCCTCGTCGACCGGAATCCGGGAACGTTCACGGATATCTACAAGGTTTCCGCGGCCGACTTTCGGCCCACAATCCAGCGCGTGTACTCCGGTGGCACCGCGCGTTCATCCCTCAAACTGCTTGTTCTTGACTAACCACGGGTAACCATCATGCAACGCTCATTCTTCACCCTTCTTCTTCTCGCCATCGCCCTCATCCGTGCGCACGGACAGGACTCCCTCTTTGTCCGCCAGCACTACATGAAACAGGAGCACCGGATCGTCATGAGGGACGGAGCCGAGCTGTTCACCGTTGTGTACATCCCCAGGGACAACTCCGAACAGCATCCGATCATGCTTACGCGGACTCCGTACAGCGTCGGGCCTTACGGACCCGAGAACTATCTTCGTTTCCTCAGCAACCTTCAGCGGAAATACTTTCAGCGCAACTACATCATGGTGTACCAGGATGTTCGCGGGCGCTTCATGTCGGGCGGGGAGTTCGTCAACGTCAGGCCATACATTCCGAACAAGAAGAGCAACAAGGACATCGACGAGACGACCGACACGTATGACACCGTGGACTGGCTGGTCAAGAACATCCCCAACAACAACGGCAGGGTTGGTGTGAAGGGGATTTCGTATCCGGGCTTCTACACAACGATGGCCACGATCGACGCTCATCCCGCTGTGAAAGCCACTTCTCCCCAGGCTCCCGTTTCAAAGTGGATGGCAGGAGACGATTTTTTCCACAACGGCGCCTTTCTGGTTTCCCACGCCTTCGATTTTTACGTTCGCTTCGGCTGGCCGAGACCTGCCCCGACAACGATGGATTTCCGTCCTTTCGATCCGGGCACGCCGGATGGATACCAGTTCTATATGGATCTCGGCCCTCTGTCCAATGCCAACACGTTGTACATGAAAGACAGCGTGGCGTTCTGGAACGACATCATGAAGCACGGGAAATGGGACGCGTTCTGGGAGGCGCGGGACGTGTTCCCGCATGTGAAGAATCTGAAGCCCGCCACCCTTGTCGTCGGCGGGTGGTTCGATGCGGAAAACCTTTATGGCGCGCTAAACCTCTATCAGAACATTGAACAAAAGAACAAAAATCACGAGAACATGCTCGTCATGGGGCCCTGGGCCCATGGATGGTGGGCGGCCAACGCCGTGGATTCGTTGGGTCCGATCAAGTTCGGCATGAATCTCTCCGATTTCTTTGCGGACAGCCTGGAGCTCCCTTTCTTCGAGCACCACTTGCGCGGAAAGGCGAAACCCTCCATTGCTGAGGCGACCGTGTTTGAGACCGGGGCCAATCGGTGGCGCCGGTTCGACACCTGGCCTCCGAAGAACGTCCGCACACGTCAATTGTACTTTCGGGAAAACGGTCGTCTTTCCTTCGCCCATCCCGAGCCCGGCCTGGATGAATACGACGAATACTGGAATGATCCCGCAAAACCTGTACCATACACCAATGAGATTACGCGGTGGTACAATCCGGCCTTCATGCTGGAGGACCAGCGGTTTGCCGCACGAAGACCCGATGTGCTCGTGTACACGACAGATCCTCTGGAGGAAGATCTGACCATAGCCGGCCCCATCACGGCGGATCTCATTGTCTCCACGTCGGGGTCGGACTGCGATTGGATCGTGAAAGTCATCGATGTCTTTCCCAACGACACGCCTGACCCCGCGACCTATCCGTTCAAGGTGAAGTTTGGGGGCTACCAGATGCTTGTGCGGGGCGATGTTCTTCGCGGAAAATTCCGCAACAGCCTCGCCAACCCGGCATCATTCATTCCTGATACGCTTACCAAGGTTTCCTTCGTCCTCCAGGATGCCTTTCACACGTTCAAGAAGGGCCATCGGATCATGGTCCAGATCCAGAGCTCATGGTTTCCTCTTGTGGACAGAAATCCCGGAAAATTCCTCGACATTTACAGTGCGCGCGAATCTGACTATCAGGCCACGCGGCAACGGGTGTACCGCACGCCCATCAATCCGTCGTTCCTCCGGTTGATGGTACTGGAGTGAACGGCCGGAGGGCACTCCGGCGCCATGCTCTCCCCCACTCCCGATATCGACTTGCGGCCGATTAAGGACCGCGACGCTCCGGAGCTCTACCGCCGCATCGAAGCCAACCGCTCCTATTTGCGGAAGTGGCTTCCCTGGCTCGATACGCAGAGGACGGTTGAGAACAGCCTTGACTTCATCCGGGTCACCGGAGCGCAGAACGACCGCAAGGAAGCCCTGACGCTCGGCATCTGGTGGCGCGGAGAGTTGTGCGGGGTCATCAGCGTGCATCGAATCGATTGGCCCAACCGGGCGGCCATGATTGGATACTGGCTCTCGGAGGATCGTCAGGGCCGCGGCATCATGACCGATTCCTGCCGCGCTTTGGTGACCTATGCGTTCACCTCGCTCCGGCTTCACCGGATTGAGATCCGTTGCGCCACGGGCAACGCAAGGAGCCAGGCTATTCCGGAGAGGCTTGGCTTCACCAAGGAAGCCGTTCTCCGCGATGCCGAGTGGCTTTACGATCACTTCGTCGATCTGATCGTGTACTCCATGCTGTCTTCTGACTGGAAGAAGATCCATCATTTGTGAGCCTTTCACACAAGGAACGTTGCCATGTCCCGAATCATTTGTTTGCTTTTTTTCCTCTCCCTCCTTCTTTCATCTTCCTTTCTTGAAGCGCAGGAACGTCGCACTGTGCCAAAGGCTCCTGCGCGTGCTGAAGGCGAAGGCCCCTTCCATCGGTTGATCCTACGCGGGGTGATTGTCATTGACGGAACGGGTGCCCCTCCCGTGGGACCGATGGACGTGATCATTGAAAGGAACCGGATTGTCGCAATGCGGAATGTGGGCGTGCCGGGCCTGCCCATGGATTCGACCCGAAGGCCGAAGCTTGAACCCGGCGACAAGGAACTCGACTGCGACGGAATGTATCTCCTTCCGGGATTCGTGGACATGCATGGCCACGTGGGAGGCGTTCAGCAGGGGACGCCCTCAGAGTACGTGTTCAAGCTCTGGATGGGGCACGGCATCACGACGATCCGCGACCCTGGAAGCGGAAATGGGCTCGAGTGGATGCTGGAGCACAAGCAGAAGAGCGCTCGCAATGAAATCACAGCTCCGCGGATCAAGGCATATGTCGGGTTCGGCTCAGGGCATCGGGGACCCATCACCACGCCCGATCAGGCCAGAGCGTGGGTGCGCGAAATCGCATCGAAGGGCGCCGACGGCATCAAGTTCTTCGGCGCGCGGCCTGACATCTTCACGGCCGCGCTTGACGAAGCGAAGAAACAGGGGCTTCGCACCGCCTGTCACCATGCACAGCTGGGCGTCGCCCGGATGAACGTTCTGCAAACCGCGCGTGCAGGCCTCACGACCATGGAGCACTGGTATGGGTTGCCCGAAGCTTTGTTTACCGACAAGACCGTACAGGACTACCCGGTGGACTACAACTACAGCGACGAACAGCACCGGTTCGCCGAGGCCGGAAGGCTGTGGAAGCAGGCGGCTCCTCCGGGAAGCCCGCGGTGGAACGAGGTGATGCAGGAATTGCTTGCCCTCGACTTCACGATCGATCCGACCTTCACGATTTACGAAGCCAGCCGCGACCTGATGCGCGAGTACCGCGCGGAGTGGCACGACGCATACACCCTCCCCTCTCTCTGGGAATTCTTCAAACCCAACAGAAACGCCCATGGCTCATACTGGTTCTACTGGACGACCGAAGACGAAGTGGCGTGGAAGGAGAATTACCGGATCTGGATGCAGTTCGTAAACGAGTATAAGAATCGCGGCGGCCGCGTGACAACAGGATCGGATGCGGGATACATTTACAAGATCTACGGCTTCGGGTACATACGCGAACTGGAACTTCTGCGCGAAGCGGGTTTTCATCCGCTCGAGGTGATCCGCTCGGCGACGCTCTACGGAGCGGAGGCCCTCGGAATGGACAAGGAGATCGGGAGCATCGAGCCGGGCAAGCTGGCGGATCTCGTGATTGTGGAAGAGAATCCGCTGGAGAACCTCAAGGTTCTGTATGGAACGGGAGCGCTGAAGCTCAATGAAGCCAACGAACCAGTTCGGGTCGGCGGCGTGAAATACACGGTCAAGGACGGCATTGTGTATGATGCCCGGAAGCTTCTTGCCGATGTGCGAGGGATTGTTCGTGAGGCGAAGGAAGCAGGAGGCACGATCAATGTTCCCGGCACGTCGGGAATCGCCACTGAAGGCGAAATCGTCACCAAACACTAGGAGGTTGTCATGCTCTCAAATCTCTCCGCCCAGCCAATGGATCGCAGGGGATTCCTCACCGCCGCGGGCAGGGGTCTGGGTCTCGCGGCGCTCACATCGGCAACCGTGGCTTCACTCCTCGAAGATGTTCACGCGGCCGCCCGCAGTGTCGCGCATCTGTCGCCCGAAGAAGCGGCGATGAATGAGGACTTCTGGTTCGAGATCCAGAAGGCCTTCACGGTGACGCGCGGCATCACAAATCTTAACAACGGTGGCGTCTCCCCTTCGCCGCGGATCGTCACCGAGGCGTTTGTTCGGTATACCTGGCAGCAGGAGGACGCCACAGCCTACACGATGTGGCAAATCCTTGAACCCCAGGTGGAGACCATCCGGTCCGGACTGGCCCGGCTGTTTGGATGCGATCCGGAAGAAATCGCCATCACGCGCAATGCCTCGGAATCGCTGGAGATCGTGCAGATGGGGATGGACCTGAAGGACGGTGACGAGATCCTCTCGACCACCCAGGATTATCCGCGCATGCTCACCACCTTCCGTCAGCGCGAACAACGCGAGGGCCTTCGGCTCAACCTGGTGAAGGTGCCCATTGCTCCCAGAAATGTCGATCAGATCACGGACGCCGTCGAACGCGGCATCACGCCCAGGACCAGGCTGATTCTCATCTCACATATGATCAACATCACCGGACAAATCACGCCCGTGAAGGCCATCTGCGACCTGGCCCGAGCGAAGGGCATCGAGGTCGTTGTGGACGGAGCCCATTCGTTTGCACATTTCGACTTCAAGCACAGCGATCTCAACTGCGATTATTTCGGAACCAGCCTGCACAAATGGCTGTTTGCTCCCAAGGGCACGGGAATGCTGTACGTGCGGAGGGAGAAGATCGACAAAATCTGGCCTCTTATGGCGGCCGAAAAGAAGCAGAAAACCGACATCCGGAAATTCGAGGAGATCGGAACCCATTCCGCCGCGATGCATCTGGCCATCGGGGAAGCCATTCTGTTTCACGAAGGGATCGGGGGCAAGCGGAAGGAAGCGCGTTTGCGTTATCTCTCGCGTTACTGGATGAACAGGCTGAAAAACCTGCCGAACGTGAGATTCAACACGTCATTCGACAGCGACCAGTCCTGCGGCATCGCGAACGTCGAAATCGTCGGCGTGGACCCTGTCGCGCTGGCCGCGTATCTGATGAACCGGCACAAGCTGTTCACCGTCCCCATCGTGCACGATGAGTTCAGGGGTTTGCGCATCACGCCGAATGTGTACACAACCCTGAGCGAACTTGACCGGTTCTGCGAGGTCATGGAGACGGTGGCTAGGAAAGGACTTCCACAGTAACCATTCAACTTACAGGAGGCATTCAATGAGACGAATCACTGTTCTTTTCATCGCGGCACTGCTGGTTGGTGGCACGGCAACACTCTTCGCCCAGGCAATCCAGCCACCCGAGCTTCAGGACTTGCGGGTTCCGCGCATCAGCCAGGGGGCGAGGGTGGAGCAGATGGTCGGACTGAGCAAGGTTTCCATCTTCTATCATCGCCCCGGCGTTAAGGGCCGGATGATCTTCGGACCGAAAGGCTCAGGTGCTCTTCAGCCATACGGTGAGGTTTGGCGTGCAGGCGCCAATGAACCCACGCTCTTCACGTTCAGCGATGACGTGACGATCGGCGGCAAGCGGTTGCGGGCCGGAACATACAGGTTCCTTGCCATCCCCGGTCCCTCTGAATGGACGTTGATCTTCAATTCGGAAGTACGCAACTGGGGCACCGTGTATCAGCCCGAGTATGACACGCTGAAGTTCACGGTGAAGCCGCTCGTGGGCTCCCACGAAGAGTGGATGTCCTTCAGTTTCGGCGATCTGACACCGACGTCGGCCACGATCACGCTTGCGTGGGACAAAGTGCGGATCCCCTTCACGGTCGAATTTAATCTCTTGTCGAAGCTTCAGGCCTCCGTCGGAAGCTCCGGCGTACTCCACGGAGCCGCCAGATACGCCCTCGATCATGGCATATATCTGAAAGAAGCGCATCAATGGGTGGATCGATCCCTTGCGCTCGACAGGAATTTTTTCAATCTCCGGACCAAAGCCGAGTTTCTGGCGAAGGAAGGGAAAATGGCGGAAGCGATTGCGACGGGTGATGAGGCGCTGAAAATCATCCGAGCGCGGGACATCAATTCGCTCCCTGACTTCCAGCAGGACATGGTGAGGGCGTTCGAGAAACTGCACCAGCAGTGGAAGGGAATGAAATAGCGGAACAAAGACGCGAAAAAAGCGACAAAGGGCGGCCGGGAAGGCCGCCTTTTTGTTTGCAGCAGCCCCAAAGGCTATCGTGAAACCGAGGGATTAAAGGTCCTGATGCCGGAACGATGAACCAGGAAGGTTGCAAACACTGAAACGAACATCAGAGGGAGAATCAGTCCGTAATTCCTGCTGATCTCGAACAGGAGCAGTCCGCCCGCAAGGGGCATGCGATAGGTCCCGGCGAGCACGGCGCCACAGCAGACCAGAGCATACACGCCGGGTGAAGTGCCGGGAATGAAGTACTGGAGCACATAACCAAAGGCAAATCCGAACATCGCACCCACCTTCATGGCGGGAGCAAATGTTCCACCCGCGCCTCCGCTCCCGAGGGTCAGCGCAGTCGAAAGCGGCTTTAACAATACCGTCATCACAGCAACCACAAGAGTCCCGCTTCCAAGGATCGCAAGATTCACGGGCTCGTACGTTGTCTCCAGCATCGTGGGAAGCAACGCCACCAAGAATCCTGCACCCAGGCCACCAATGGCCGGTCTCAGGTATGGAGCCACTCCAGACAGCGTGAGCTGGACCCTCCGCACGCTCCATGCATACGCCTTCAAAAAGTAAATCGCGACACCTCCACTCGCCAATCCGGCCAGAGCGAGAAAGGCATAATCCTCAAGCGTAATCGTCACCAGGCCCGGCGTGATCAGAATCGGCCTGTCACCCAGAAAGAGCCGCGACGTTGCCGTGGCCATGACCGAGGAAATCACAAGGGGGATGAACGATTGGACCGAGAGGCCCCCAATCACCGTTTCAACGGCAAAGAGCACCCCGGCCAACGGAGCGTTGAAGATGCCGCTGATCGCGGCCGCGGTGCCGGCTCCGCAGAGCACACGCAGCTGATCCGACTTCAGCCGCAGAATCCTTCCGAGCGTGGAACCGATGGAGGCGCCCAGTACTACGGTCGGCGCTTCACGCCCCGCCCCTCCGCCCGAGCCGATGGACAGCGCCGCGGCCAGAATGGCCTTGGCGGATGCGCGCTCGTGGATCACTCCCTCCTCTTCCTTGACCGCCCGGTGCACCGCGGCAAGGTTCTCCTGGCCGATCCCCTTGAACACGGTTTGATTCAGAATCCCGACAAGCAATCCGCCAAACGCGGTGATGAGCGGAAAGAACAGAAATCGCAGAATGGAAAGCGGATTCGATTCCGCGGCCACAAAGAACCGATGAAAGAAACTCTCGGAGAGCGACACCCCTGCGTGAAATATGTACACGGCGAATCCGACAGCCATGCCCAGAAGGGCGCAACTCAGGATCAAGCCGTACTCTGTATGCCGGTAGCGGGGCAGGCGCTTGAGCCCCGCGGAGACGGGCTGGAGCGCCTTTCTGATCCTGTCAATCCGGCTGTTCATTCTTGCGCCCCCGGGTTCGTCCGCACACCAAGGGCTAGCTGAATAAGAACGGCGCCGGTCAGCACAACCATGCACCCGATGACCGGATACCACAGCCACGCCACCGTCAGGACGCCGCTTCGCTCAAACAAAAAAAGGGCGATCACCACTGTCTCGCTCATGACAGCCGCCCAGAAGACCGCCGTGCCGCGGATGAACTTCAGGAAGAATGCCGTGAGGAAGACACCGAGCATTGTTCCGTAGAACAGGGATCCGAGAATGTTCACTGCTTCCACAAGCGAGCCAAGGCCCGATGCCAGCTGGGCAAAGAGGATTCCGTACACGCCCCACAGCGCCATCGCGACCCGGGAAACGAGCACATAATGCTTCTCATCCGCCCGCTGTTTCACGTGACGCTTGTAGACATCGACAATCGAGGTCGTGGCCAGAGCGCTGAGTTCGCCCGATGTCGACGTCATGGATGCGGCGAAGATGCACGCAAAGATCAATCCCACCAACCCCGCGGGCAGATACTGCATTACAAACGAGAGAAACACGTAATTCGTGTCGTTCGTGTCGCCATTGTTGGCGGAAATCAGCGCCTGGGCTGCCAGTCTCAGCCGGCCTGCCTCGTGTCTGTGTTCTTCCAGCTCCGCCTGAGCGGCTTCACGCTCTGCGGGAGAGGCCTTTTGTGCATCAAGGTACCTTCGCAGGGCATCCGCCGTTTCTCCAGCCTTGTCTCTATGTTGCCGTTCCAAAACCTCGTACTCGGAAGCGAATTTGCTTTCCTTAATGCGCTGGGTCTCCACGGGATTGAAGAACAGCGGCCCGGGTGTGAACTGGTAGAACACGAAGACCATCACGCCTATCATCAGAATAAAAAACTGCATCGGCACTTTTGCGATTCCGTTGAACATCAGACCGAGACGGCTCTGGGTGACGGACTTCCCGGTGAGATACCGCTGAACCTGGGATTGGTCTGTTCCGAAATAGGCGAGAGCCACAAACGCGCCTCCGATGATTCCGGACCAGAAATTGTACCTGTTGCTCAGGTCGAACGAGAAGTCTATGACATTAAGCTTTCCCAGCCCGCCGGCAACGGAGAGCGCATCGGTGAACGAGATGTCCTCGGGAAGCAGGAAGATGGTCATGGCAAAAGCGATCACCATGCCGGACATGATGATCAGCAGCTGTTGAAAATCCGTCCAGGTCACCGCCTTCACACCGCCGGTCGTGGTGTACACGATGATTGCGCCCCCGATGATCGTGGAGGTCAGACGGATATCCAGACCAAGCATTACCGAAAGAATGATCGACGGCGCGTAGATGGTCATTCCCGCGGCGAGGCCCCGGGAAATGAGGAAAATGACGCTGACCAGCGTCCGTGTTTTGGCATCGAATCGCGTTTCAAGATACTCGTATGCCGTATACACGTTCATCCGATGAAAGATCGGGACGGCGGTCATGGCAAGAAGCACCATGGCAATCGGAAGACCGAAGTAAAACTGGACGAATCGCATCCCGTCCACAAACGCCTGTCCCGGCGTGGACGTGAACGTGATCGCACTCGCCTGCGTGGCCATAATGGACAGAGCGACCGTGTACCAGCGCATCTGCCTGTCGGCCAGGAGGTAACCCTTCATCGTTCCGCTTCCGCGTCCTTTGTAAACGCCGTACGCAACGATGGAAACCAGGGTCAGAACAAGGACAATCCAGTCTGCGGAGCTCATGCGAACGTGTGCATGAAGAGGAGCATGAGGAGAATCAGCAGTCCGAGAAATCCGAGCACCGCGGCATAGACGCGTCCCCACGAGCCCAGGATCGGCGGTGGCTCATCAGCATACTGGACATTTCGTCCGGATGATTCCGTCGGTACAGAATTCACGACTCAGTTCCGCGTGAGAAGATTGACGAGGAGGCGATACGCGCCGGGCACGCCTGCGGGAAGCTGGCGAAAAAAGGAGTATCCTGTGTAAACATAGGATCCTTTTCCATGGCGCGCAAACAGCAAGCCGCCGGCTCTGGGCGGTTCCCCAGGATCGTTGCTTTCCAGCACCGTTTCGTACGCGGCATCCCACCTGTCGGCAAAATACAGCCCCCGTTCCTGCACCCAGCCATCGAAGTCGGCGGCCGTGATTCGGTTTGGGATCGTGAGGAGCGGATGATCGGGACGAAGAAAACGCACCGGGGCTTCTTCGACAGTGACGCGGTCGCGCGAAACGTTGAACGGAAGCGGTCCCAGGTTCTCAGCCTCGCCCCGCTGGCTCGTGACATACTGAACGACATAGCGGCCGCCGTTCCGGACATACTCCATCAGCCTTTCCTGCACGGCCCGGAGCTTGGGCCGCGTGTTGTAGGCCCTTACGCCCGCCATGATCGCGTCGAATTTCGACAGATCAGAGGCCGCAAGATCATCGTCTGTCAGCATGCTCACCGAGTATCCCAGTTGCGTCAACGCCGCAGGGATTTCATCGCCCGGTCCGGCGATGTAGCCGACAGATCCTCCGGGTCTTGCAGCCATGGGTACGCGAACGAGTTTCGCTGAAGCATCCTCCAAAAGGAGCTGTGGAGTAATGTGAGGATAGCGGATGGTGGTCAGTCCGAGGGAGACGATTTTTCCTCCGAGATCCGCAATGGCACGGACCTTCCCCGTCGCCGCATCCGGTCCCGGGCGGACGGAAAACGAGACGGTTGTTTCATCGTTTCTGTTCTCAAGCCGGAAGCGATGAGAGGAAGGAGAAACGGACCATCCCTTGGGGGTCTCAAGCCGTACGACACCGCCAGAACCGCTTCCGGTTCTTGTTATGACGACCCGCACCTGCTTCTCCTCCGAATCCGTGAACACGTACACAGGCTCATGGATCTTCAGACCGACCGGTGGCACAACGACGAAAGGCCGATCTTGCTGACCTTGTACCGGATCCACCCACTTGAAGCGGAGAGGAACTTCCAGGCGTATTGTCTCCGCCCCCATTGTCAGCGTCACAGTAGCCATGACCGATGGATTCTCGGGTTTTCCAATCAGCGACTGATCATCAACTTCGTACCATGCTCCGCGGGGTTCTTTCACCAACCAGTAGGGTTGTGAGAAGGGTTTGGAGTCCGGAACATGAATTCTCCTGCCGATCCGAACGGGGGCGTTCGGCTGAAGGAGCGAATCCATCGCCGCTTCGTTCACTGCAAAGGGAAACCGGGCTCCGCTCAGCCGGATGGGTGTCGATGAACGATTGAGTGCAACGATGGTGATGTCGATCGAATCTCCGGGAGATGCTGAGAAATCGGATACAATCGCCTCCACGGCAACCCCTGCACATCCGAGAATCACGTTTCGCACTTCTTCCTTTTTCCATTCGATCCAGGGACTTTCTTTGAGGAGATTGAGGGCACGATAGACCCTCAGAAGACCTGGGATGCTTTGGTCAGGTTTCAGAGGATTGAATCCGTCGGCGACTTCGTCAACCAGTCTTCCGACTTCAGCCCCGCCCGGGACTCTTGACCAGCCGAGGTCAATTCCGTCAAACAAGTCGTTCACCGCCCGCTCCCCTGCCGTGTGCTCGAAGTATTGCAGGCTTGTTCCTCTGTTTTCCGCCGCTCCGAAGCCCTGACTCTTGTGCATGCTTCTGCTGCGACCCGCAATCTCCGTGTACGAAGACCCCAGGAGCACATCATACTCTCCCACATCCATTGAAACGGCATCCGGCGAGGGATCTCTCCCCGTACTGCCGAACCGAAACGTATTGAACACAATGCGCTTTGCCTGCCATGGTTCGACCAATTTCAGCTGTTCGGGAAACTGCGCTGGGTCGGCTGCCGCATGGAACGCTTGGCGGGCCAGAATGGCCGAACTTGTATGATTTCCATGGGTGCCGAGGGTGTCGGCAAAACGCGTGATGATCACATCGGGACGGAAGGAGCGGATGACCCAGACGATGTCGCCGACAATGCGTTCCCGGCCCCAAAGGCGGATGGTTTCCTCGGAGGTCTTGGAATAGCCGAAATCGATTGCGCGCGTGAAACACTGGGTTCCACCGTCAATCTTGCGTGCTTCCAGAAGTTCCTGTGTTCTGAGAATTCCCAGCGCGGCTCCCTGCTCCGTTCCCAGCAGATTCTGCCCCCCTTCCCCGCGCGTCATGGAAAGGTAGGCTGTCCGAACCATTCGTCCGTTGGCCAGAGCAGCGATAACTGCTGTGTTTTCGTCATCCGGATGGGCGGCGACGTAGAGAGCGGAGCCCAGCACCTTGAGCTTCTTAAAAGCGGCTCCCAGTTCCGATGATCCAGTGGGGATTCCGGTTTGAGCGGACAGGAAGGTGAAAACCACAAGCGGCGTGACGAGAACTCCGAACGGACGGCGCAAAATCCTCTTTTCCTCTTTTGGCGAGAGAACTGATTCAGCAAAATATACGGCATGGAGTCCGTGCGTGCAACACAATTCTGTAAACTTTTAGCAGTCTGTTGGTCGGCTTGACTTTCAAAAAAAAAAGAGAGATTCTCCAAACGCGTCTCGGACAATACGAATATCCGGGTGGGGGTGTTATTCAGTGCGAGACCCCGCCATCACTCTTCAAATCCCTTGTTTCAACTACCAATCGATGAAGCATCCGAATCATATAAATATTTCCATTCAGAGGGCTATAGAAGTTTTGAACAGAGATTACGACAGAATTCAAAGTATCACTGAGATTGCTGAGAAAGTAGGAATGCCCTATTCCCAACTTAGAAAACTATTTCCGCGCTTCACGGGGATGTCTTTGGGGGCCTACCTCCATAGAGTCAGAGTATTGAAGTCCAAGAGACTGATTCGAATAGGATTCAAACTTTACCGAGTGTCGAAAGAAGTCGGATATCACGATGAAATAGCACTTATACGTCACTGGAAGCATATTCTTGGTATCACCCCCAGGAAGTGGTTGCTCGCCCATCCCAAACGACACAAAACTGTAAACCAAAAATCGAAGCCATAATTGCCAGTCATTGGTTCTTGAACAATTCTTTGGAGTATAGCATACTTAAGCATGATTTCCCTCAGCTAGGTGCGCGGTGAGTTCACGAGACGTTATGATTTTGATTTGCCGATATCTTCTCGGCGGTATCTTTTTCCTCAGTGGATTGTCTAAGCTCTTTTCACCGACGGAAACCATGGAATTCATTCGGACTGCTCTCGGCTCTTCCGACAGCATTGAGACAATTGTGGTCGCGTTTTCGATAATTGAGATTGGCCTCTCTCTCTCTTTGGTTGCAGGCTTAGGGCATCTTCAGATTGCGGCAGCCGTCAGTTGCCTTTTTTCCCTCGGTTTCATCACGGTCGGGGTTTTTCTCTTTAACGAGAATCAATCATGTGGCTGTTTTGGATCTTTGATTGACTCCAAAGTCGATACAATGTTTTTGGTGAGAAGTATTGCTTTGCTCGGTTTATCTCTTGTACTCCTAAGAGGAGTCACCGAACAGCAAATGGGTCCTGCAAAGTAAGGATTGTGCGATCAGTCAAGAATCCATATGGCTTGATTCTGCACGTGGTTGTTGTAGTACTGTGCATTGAAGTGGCGATTCTGAGTCGACAGAATAGCTTATTGAAAGAGACCCAAGGTGGGGCACCTCCAGAACTTCTGCAGGCAGGAGATCACTTTGCTCTTGACGGTCTTCGTGCAGCTACGGTGGAATCTTCTCTTGACTCGACAACAGAAACTCAATTAGTGTTCGTTTTAACTACAACGTGCCCGTTTTGCAGAGAAACGATTCCCCTATGGAACGAATTGGCTCAGGTAGCCAGGCCTAGTATAGGAGTGATTGCAGTCTGCTTGGATTCCCTTGAGCGCGCAAAGGAATACGCACAACAGAATGGGATTTCTTACCCACTATTTGTGCCTAACAATGTACAAGAATTTCGCAAGTTGAATAAGGCTTACGGCGTCCCAAAGACACTCATACGCCAAAAGGACGGAAGAGTTCGGAATGTTTGGAACGGGAAACTGACCAGGGACCAGTTGCGCGACGTGGCAGAAGCCCTCTCGTCGAACTAGATAAACTCTTTCACAAAAAGGAGGTGCTCTATGAAACTCTTCATAAGAGGCTTGTTCCTGATTGTCGTGTTTTCAGTTATGGGCCTAGGCTTGTTGCAAGCCACCACGGCAGCTGCAGGACCTCAATGGTGTTCTGTCGTCTGCCCTGCAAACTGCTTACATGGTGCGTGTCAATGCGAAATTAATCCAAATTGGGACTGCCTGACTTGGTGCGAAAGCGGATGCCCGTAGAAAGAATATTCGAGAGGGTGAGAGCAGTCACGCTGCTCCACCCTCTTGACTCTTGAAGGGGAGGACGGTACATTCACAAGAAATTTAATCGTATCGAACAACCTGTTTTTCGGAGTCCTATGACCCCGTTCTCTAATGTTCGCTTCAGATGAGTCAATCTTCACTACTGTGAAACGCTGGAGATGTGGTCTCGTTCTCCTTATACTTATTCTCAGCCAAGTTTCCTGCAACCAGCCGTTTGACCCACATGGGCCTTTTGAGAATCTCCCTGTTGTCTTCTGCATTCTCGATGGCTCACAAGACGTCCAGTTTCTCCGCCTCTACACGACTTTTGCCGCCGAAAGCGACCCGCGACAAGTAAACGTCGAAGAGCCAATCGCGGGCGCCAACGTTGAAGTATTGACGCCCAACGGCGCCGTCTCGTTCCGCGATACAACCCTGCCCCGTGCCGATACGTCGGTGTTCAAATCCCCACTTCAAATGTATATTGCGCCTTTTCAACCCCTCCCCGGCGGTTCCTATGCACTCCGTATTCTCTCACCGCTCGGTGAGGCCACTTCAGCAATAACTCTTCCATCTAATGCCAATCTGACCATCCAGGGTTCCTTCTTCCTCCAGAATCCTTCTCAGACCCCGGAAGGGAGCAAAATCTTTGTCTTTACGACCCTTTCGGAAGGTGCGAAAGGATATGTCATCCGGCTGTTTGTCAACTACGACATCACAAGCGGAGGGTCCACGGTGAATCATAGCACAGAGGTCCCGATTCTCATTAAGGACAAGGATTTCTCAACGGCTCTGTTACCGACCCTGCGGCGAAAAACCGTCGCCAACGGCTTCGAGGTATATCCCGTGGAATTCTACGCACTGACACTGTCAGAAATCCTGAAGCGCCACCCAACGGGGCAGATTACGTTCCGCAAAGCTGCAGTGATCACGCTCCAGGCCGAAGAGAATCTGTACAACTATTTCTCGATTGTGAATGCCTTCAATGATCGATACAGCATCAGACTGGATGAACCGGAATTCACAAACATCATCGGGGGGCGGGGATTGTTTGGAGGATTTTCCATCGACTCCCTCATCGTAGATTTGCCCTCGAACTTCCCGTACAACAGACCGTGACAGCGTGAGAACCGCGGAGATCTTGGTAGGTTGCACTGCTTTGTTCCTGGGCGTGTGTACTCTTGCATCGGCCCAGAATGCCGTCCTGAAGGGATACGTGCGTGACCAGTTGACGGGAGAACGAATCCCGTATGCCAATGTGGTCCTCGTGGGAACGCCTTCAGGAACGGCTGCCAACGACGTTGGATTCTTCCTCATCGATGTGCCGCCCGGCCGATACTCCCTGCGCGTAAGCGCCGTGGGATACAGCGTGAAGGATTCAACAATCCACATTGACGCCGTTCGAGCCTTCGAGGTGAACATCGTCCTCACCCCGGTGGCCATTGAAACCGAGGAGGTCGTCGTGGACGCTCATCTGCGTCTCGAAACGACTACCGATCAACCAAGCGTACACTTTCTTGAGCGAACAGAACTCACCGCTGTTCCCGTGGCAAGCCAGCCTGATGTCCTCCAGTCGCTCGGAATCCTTCCGGGAGTCGTTTCAACATCCGATGTAAGCTCGAAATTCTATGTCCGCGGAGGGGCCGGCGATCAGAATCTCATTCTTCTGGACGGCATCAAAATCTTCAATCCATTCCATGCGCTCGGGCTTTACAGCGTGTTTGACCCGGACATTGTCCGTCACGTTCGGATTCATACCGGGGCTTTTGGCGTCGAGTACGGTGGCCGATTGTCTTCGGTGATCAACATCCAGTCGCGAACGGGAAGGGAGGATAGATTCTCTGCACAAGCCAATGTCAACTTTCTCTCAACAAAACTCCAGATGGAGGGGCCAGTTGCCAGGCATTCCTCGTTCTTCCTGAACGCCCGCAAATCGGTATTCTCCAGAACGATTTCAAGACTTACCCGGACCAATCTCCCGCTCCAGTTCTACGGCGTTTTTGCAAAGGCCTCTTTTGAATCCGAATCAGGAGTCAAAATCGATGTCCTCGGGCTTTTGACCGATGATCGTCTTGCCGCAGTGGCAGAGGACCATCCTGACTTCGCTTGGAGGAACCATGCCGCCGGGCTCACCGTCTCCGGTTTGCTTTCGGACCGCCTCTTCACGCAGGCATCCGTTTTCACCAACGGATTCACGCATACCCAGACGACAAGATCCGGAATACCCTCCCCTCCGACGACGAGCTCTGTTTCTGAATCCGGCGTCAGAGCGCAGGCCACGTATTATGCGGAGGATCAGAGTCTGTACAATTTCGGCTTTGAGTTCACGTTCCCGGTCATTGAGTACGTCGTCACAAACAACCTGGGAGAGAGGATACGGCTCTACAGCATTCCTCCGGAAGCGTCGGTTTGGGCTGGATACGAAGGAACCATCACGGGGGGATTGATGCTGAAAGCCGGCCTGCGCGGGGAAGTCGGATCGATGTTCAAGAGAGGAATACACCCCGAGTATCTGCAACCCCGCATCACGGTTGCCAAGTCTTTGACGGCCACAGTGAGGGCAAAGATCTCGTACGGGAGAATCACGCAGAACCTCGCGGCGCTGACAAACGAAGACGATGTGCTTTCCATTGTGGATCCCTGGATCGAGGTGCCCCGGTACCTGCGGAGCCAGATTGCCGATCATTTTGTCGCGGGCGTGGATTGGCAGGCCGGTCTCACAACCGCCGTCGGAATTGAAGCATATGCCAAACGATTGAATTCCCTGCTTGTCTACAACAGGGGGAAGGTCGACGAACTCGATCCTGACTATGTGAGCGGAGAGGGAATTGCCTACGGGGTGGAATGCCTCCTTCGGATGAACCCCCGTCCGTTCGATTTCTATTGTGCCTATGCTCTGGGCTGGGTTGAAGTAAACAACCTGGGATTGACGTATCCGCCGCGCTACGATCGTCGGCATTCCGTCAATGTCGTGGGGACGTGGACGGTGTCCCAAGGTTTGTCCGTAACCGCACGCTGGCAATTCGGAAGCGGCTTCCCGTATACGCAAACAAATGGTTATTACTACCGATTGACCCTCAAGGACGCGCTTCCGGGTCCATTTTACAACGAAACGGGCGAACTCTTTTCTGTCTATGGGAAGAAGAATTCCGCAAGACTTCCATCCTATCACCGCTTGGACGCAGGTGTCAGCTATGGCTTTTCCGTTTTTGGCTCATTCGGGGGAACCCTGGACATCACCCTCCTGAATATCTATGACAACAAGAATATTCTGTACTTTGACAGAACAACGGGTTCAAGGGTGGACAACATAGGATTCTTTCCTTCAGCCAGCCTCACCATTGGATTCTGACGGTCAGCCTCGAACCGACCCCTCTTCTTTTCTTGCCCTTTTTTGACTCATTTCCGTATCTTACTTCCGATACTCACAATCCCTTTCTCCACCCATGTCCGGTTCCTACGTTTTTCTCCTCCATCTCATTGGCTTCTCTTTTGTCTCGGCGCTCATCATCGCCGGTTGGATCCTCAATGCCCGGCTGATTGCCGAGCAGGATCCCGCGTTGAAGCTCTACCTGGGACGCATCATGAAGGGCCTGGGCCTCCTCTCCCCCATCGCCGCCGCCATTCTCCTGATCACGGGAATCGGCAACATCTATAACCTCTATGGCGACACGGGAATCGAATGGTACACGCAGGGATGGCTCGTGGTCAAGATCATTCTCTTCGGCATCCTCATGGTCAACGGCATGCTCTTCGGTCCGGCCCTCAGCAAAAAGCGCATGAAGATCGTGCAATCGACGCTGGAGGAAGGCGAAACCGAAGAACGATCCAACACGCTCGCTCAGCTGAATGCCCAGATCCGTTGGTTCTATGTCGTCCAGGCCGTTCTTCTCCTGGGTGTTCTCTTCTTTTCGGCCTTTGGCACATCCAAACATCCGGGATATTTCTAAGACCGCAATGAAACACCTCCTGCCGTTCCTTTTCCTTCTTGCCTTTGCCGGGTGTCAGCCTCGGATGCCCGAGAACACGATCTGGACCGGCACCATGACGCTTGCCGACCAGAAACAGCTTCCGATGAGAATGCTCATTGACCTGACTTCAGATCCACCGTCGGGATCATTCATCGTAAGCACCGAAGCGACGCCGATCCCCGAAATCCGACGTTCAGGCGATTCATTGATCATCGAACTCTCAGAATACCAGGCCGCCATGAAGGGAGTGTGGAATGGAGCGGAATGGCGCGGGAACTTCATCCGATACAGGAACGACACCGTGTATCTCCCTTTTGCAGTCAGGCCTGAATCCCCGGGGACGAAGGCACCGTCCATCCCAACAACACCGGCCATCCGGCTTGCGGGCACTTTTCGGGTATATTACCACGATCCTGACGGCATCGACAGTGCCACGGTCGCGAAGTTCTGGACAAAGGGTGACTCCGTCTTCGGCACATTCATCGATCCCAGCGGCGACCACGGCCTGATGGCGGGAGTGCAAAAAGGAGATTCGGCGTTCCTCGCGCGGTATATCGGCTGGCAAGCCAATCTCATCGAGTTGTACTACGAAGAGCAATCATGGAAGGGACGGTACTACGCGCGACAGTTCCCTCCGGATGTCTTCACCCTCGTCCCCAGGCCCGAGGCCTCCACAGTGGCCGTGGACAAAAGGCGGACCCGGATGAAGAATCCGCGCCTGCCCTTCGCCTTCGAAGGCATCACGGTTGAAGGAGACACCGTCAGACACACCGATCCACGTTTCAAGGGGAAAGCGGTCATTGTGGATATCATGGGAACCTGGTGCCACAACTGTCTCGATGAGGCTCCCGTTCTGCAGAAGCTCTACAAGGAGTTTGAATCGGACGGCCTGGTCATCGTCGGCCTCTCGTTTGAAGTGACCGACGATCCCGCCGTGGGCAGAAAGAATCTCCGCATGTACCGGGAACGACACGGGATCACGTTTCCCCTCCTGTATGCAGGAAGCCTGGATCGCGAGAACGTGGAAGCGCGACTGCATTCCCAACTCCACGATTTCTTTGCCTATCCGACCACCGTGTTCATTGACCGGAAGGGCAGGGTTCGGGAGATTCACTGGGGATTCAAAGGACCCGGCACTGGCGATGAGTACCAACATGAGATAGAAACATTTTATCGTTTGACGAAGGAAATTCTTCAACAATGACCAAGAACGCTTTTGAGAATCGGGGATGCACAAAGGAGACATCAATGAACCGACTCCGATGCATGGTTTCGACAATCGTCCTTTTCTGCGCGGTTGGCTTCGCTCAGGAACAATGGGTTAAGCCGGGTGCGAACCTTGTGCTCGATGGTATTCCCCCTATTCCGCAGGAGATTGCGGACGCTGTGGCACGCTACACGGAATTCCGCAGTGCAGGGCTTCAAAGCTGGCACCCGACGGAGCGCGAGATGCTGATCAGCACGCGTTTTGGGGACGCGGTCCAGATCCACCACGTGAAGATGCCGGGCGGGGCGCGAACACAACTTACGTTTTTCCGTGAACGCGTCGGCGGCGCATCCTTTAACCCGAAATCACCCTCCTATTTTGTCTTCAGCAAGGATGTCGGCGGCGGCGAATGGTATCAGAACTACCGGTACGACCTGGAGAGCGGAACCATCAGGCTTCTCACCGACGGGAAATCACGAAACAGCCTTGGAACATGGTCACGCGACGGAAGCTTCATGGCCTACACGTCGACGCGCAGAAACGGGAAGGATGTCGATCTGTACATCATCAATCCGGCGGACCCGTCGTCCGACCGGCTTCTGGCCGAGAACGCGGGGGGCGGATGGTTCCCAGCCGACTGGTCACCCGACGGCAAGAGCATTGCGGTCATCGAGTACGTGTCCATCAACGAGAGCTACGTCTGGCTCTTCGACAGCAGAACGGGTGCAAGATCGCTGATCACGCCGAAGAATACCGAAGTTCAGATCGCTTACTCAGGCGTGGAGTTCAGCCGCGATGGGAGGGGGCTCTACCTGACAACCGACAAGGATTCGGAATTCCGGCGGCTGGCATACTATGACCTCGCCTCGAAGGACCTTACCTTCCTCACATCGCACATTTCATGGGATATCGACAGCTTTGAACAGTCCCCCGACGGGAAGGTTATTGCGTTTGTCGTCAATGAGGATGGGATCGGGAAGCTTCGTCTGATGGACGCAGTGAGCCGGAAGGAATTGAGTGTACCGGCACTACCCACGGGAATTGTCTCCGGCCTCGAGTGGCACCCCTCGAGCAAGGAGCTGGGATTCAATCTGACCTCGACGCAGTCCGCCACCGATGTTTATTCGCTCACGTTGTCCAGCGAGAAGATTGAGCGCTGGACCTTCAGCGAGACGGGCGGACTGAACACTTCGCGGTTTCCCGACGCGGAGCTGATCAAATGGAAATCGTTCGACGGCCGGATGATTTCAGGATTCCTCTACAGGCCTCCCTCGACTTTCACCGGTAAGAGGCCCGTCATCGTGAGCATTCATGGTGGTCCGGAAGGTCAGGCCCGGCCGGGATTCCTGGGCCGGAACGCCTACTATCTGAACGAACTGGGCATCGTTTTGATCACGCCCAATATCAGGGGCTCCTCGGGCTACGGCAAAACCTTCCTTAAGCTCGACAATGGGTACAAGCGGGAGGATTCCTATAAGGACATTGCCGCCTTGCTGGACTGGATCAAGCAACAGCCGGATCTCGACGGCGACCGCATCATGGTAACGGGCGGCAGTTACGGAGGGCACGCCACGCTTGCTGTGGCAACGCATTACAGCGACAAGATCCGTTGTGCAGTGGATGTTGTGGGAATGTCGAACCTCGTGACATTCTTGGAACGAACGGAGAGTTACCGGCGGGACCTCCGGAGGGTTGAATACGGCGATGAACGGGATCCCGGGATGCGGAAGTACCTTGAGAGCATCGCGCCAATGAACCGCCTGGACAAGCTCACCAAGCCTCTGTTCGTCATTCAGGGCAAGAACGATCCCCGTGTTCCCGCGTTCGAATCCGAACAGATCGTCGCCGCCCTCAAGAAGCGCAGCACCCCTGTCTGGTACCTTCTGGCCAACGACGAGGGCCACGGGTTTTCGAAGAAAACGAATCAGGACTTTCAGTTTTATGCGACGATCATGTTTGTGAGGGAGTTTCTTATCAAGTAAAAAGGAAAAGAGGAAAGAGGATGGCAATGAGGGAATATAAGCTCTTTCTCAATGGTTCGTTTGTCGATGCGTCGTCAGGCGCGACGTTCGAATCGATGAATCCGTTCGATCAATCCGTCGTTGCAAAGGTGGCCCGCGCAGGAGGTGAGGATGTACGCAAAGCCGTTGCGGCGGCGCGGGAGGCGTTTGACAAAGGTCCATGGCCGCGCATGTCTCCCCAGGAGCGCAGTGCACTGCTCAAGGCTGTCTCGGACAAAATCAACGAGCGTTCAAAAGATCTTGTTGCTCTGGAGGTCATGGACTCGGGATCGACGGTTCGCAAGGCAAAGGAAGACATCTTTCTCTCCGCCCGGAGCATGAACTATTTCTCGAAGCTTGCCGCGATGGATCACTCGGCACCCATCGAAGGACTTGGCAAGCCGGGATTCAGCCGCAATCTGCTTGTCCGGGAGCCGATTGGCGTCGTGGCGGCAATCATTCCCTGGAATTTTCCGCTGAAGATGGCCGTCTGGAAACTTGGCCCTGCGCTTGCCGCGGGCAACACGGTGGTGCTCAAGCCGTCGGAGTTCACCCCCTGCACGGCAATGGAACTTGCATCAATTATTCACGAGGTCGGCTTCCCAAAAGGGGTTGTCAATGTCGTTCCCGGCTTCGGACCAGAGGCGGGCGAAGAGCTGGTCAAGCATCCCGGAGTGGACAAGATCTCGTTCACCGGCTCGACCAGAGTGGGAAAACACATCATGAGTCTGGCAGCCGGACAACTGAAGAAGGTTACCCTGGAGTGCGGAGGCAAATCGGCCAACATCGTCCTCGACGACGCCGATCTCGACCTCGCGGTGGACGGCGCCATGTACGCGATCTTCTATCATCAGGGGCAATGTTGTGAGGCGGGCAGTCGATTGCTTCTCCCCAAGTCCATCGCGCCGGTGTTCATGGAGAAGCTGATCGCCAAGACGAGAAAGCTCACACTGGGTGACCCGTCCGATCCCGCGACAGACCTGGGTCCCCTGGTCTCAAAGGCGCAGCAAGACCGTGTGCTTGGGTACATTGAAGATGGAAAGCGTGAGGGAGCCAGGCTGGCGGTTGGCGGAGGAGCTCCGAAGGATGGATCGCTGGCAAGGGGATTCTTCGTTGAGCCCACCGTGTTCACGGGTGTTTCCAATACGATGAAGATTGCGCGCGAAGAGATCTTCGGACCCGTGCTGTCGGTCATTGAGTACGACTCGGATGACGAAGCTGTTGCGCTGGCGAACGATTCGTCGTACGGGCTTGGGGCCGGGGTGTGGTCGAAGAATGAGGACAGGGCGCGTTCCGTGGCAGATCGGCTGAGAGCGGGAACGGTGTGGATCAACGAATGGCACCTCATCAGCGAAAAAGCCCCCTTCGGTGGCTACAAGGAAAGCGGCATCGGACGCGAGTTCGGAGTGGAGGGGTTGTACGAATACATGGAAGCAAAACACCTGCATATCGACGAACTCGGCTCGCGGGAAAAGAAGACGTGGTACGATACGGTGGTACCGAAGTAGAGGATGGGGATTTTCCATTGTCGATTTTCGATTGCCCATTGAGCGGACGAATCATGGCATGCGCGATTCACGATAAACACCTAAAAAAATGCTTCCACCGTTCTTTTAATGTTTCCTTTTGAATTGCTGATTCCCTTCCATGGACATTAAAAACAACACCGTACTCGTTCTCGGCGGTTGGGGCCTTGTCGGCTCCGCTGTCGTCCGCCAGCTGATGGACGAACAGCCCAGGCGCATCATTGTCACGTCGCTCCTTGAGCGCGAGGCCCGTCAGGCCGTTGACGAGTTCCGCAAGGAGTATCCTCGCGCCCCCAAGGGACAGTTCGTCCCCTGGTGGGGCAATGTTTTCATGAGAAACGAGTTCAAGGACAAGAGCCGCGAGGAGCTTCTTGAGAACGATGCAACGCGCCAGAAGCTCATCGACGACCTCCTCGACGAGCTCTCTCCCGCGGTCATCCAGCGGTCCGCCATTTACCACCTTCTCGAAAAACATCGTCCTGAGATCGTCGTGGATTGCATCAATTCCGCCACTGCCATCGCCTACCAGGACCTGTTCCAGGCGTCACGGGGAGTTCGAAAGGCGATCAGAGAGGTGCGGTCCGGGAAGCAGGCTGATCTGATCGAAGCCACGGAGCGTCTCATAGCCACCCAGTACATCCCCCAACTCATCCGGCACGTTCAACTCCTCTACCGGTCGATGCAGATGGTGGGCACGCGCATCTACGTCAAGATTGGCACCAGCGGAACGGGCGGTATGGGACTGAACATTCCGTACACCCATAGCGAGGAGCGGCCCTCCAGCGTCCTTCTCAGCAAATCAGCCGTGGCGGGCGCGCATACGCTGTTGTTGTTCCTCATGGGCCGAACGCCGGACGCTCCGATTACCAAGGAGATCAAACCCGCTGCCGCCATTGCCTGGAAACGGATCGGGTTTGGAGAGATCCGCAAGCGCGGCAAGCTCATCGCACTTGAAGACTGTCCGCCGGAACAGGCCGTGCGGCTGTCCAAGACTCTGAAGCTTCAGGAGGAACATGTCGGGAAGAAGACCACTGCCCCCCTCCGATCGGTGTTCATCGACACGGGGGAAAACGGCATTTTTTCGCGGGGAGAATTCGAGGCCATCGCCACTCCGGGACAGATGGAGTTTGTGACTCCCGAAGAAATTGCGGAGAGCGTGGTCTTTGAAATTCTCGGCGGAAACACGGGGCATGACATCATCAACGCCCTCGACAACGCCACGCTGAACCCGACGTACCGGGCGGGCTTCCTCTTCGAAAGCGCGGTCCGTGAAATGAAACGTCTGGAGTCTGTCTACAAGACACGCAGCGTGGCTTTCGAGATCCTCGGTCCACCCAGGCTTTCCAAGCTCCTGTACGAGGCGCATCTTCTCGAAACGGCCTACGGCTCGATGAAGGCGGTTCTCAAGGTGTCCCCGAAGAACCTTTCAACCGCGCTTGAGCGGCTCATTCGGGAACAGGCCGACCTTCGCCAGAGGATCATCTCCATCGGAATCCCGGTCCTTCTGTCGGACGGCACGACTCTCCTGCGCGGCTCAGAAATCAAGATTCCGCCCTTCAGGGGTGAAAACGAGCTTCCCGTCACGGAGCAATCGATCAACGCGTGGGCCCATGACGGATGGGTGGATTTACGCCCGAAGAACATGGAGCGATGGAAAAAGAGATTTGAGCTGATTATCGCGGCAGCGGAGGAGATCCCTGAAGGCGACTCATCGTCGCGCTTTCAGCGGACAAAGCAGTACTGGAACAACTTCGACCAGATCGAGCCGGGAAAGCTGGTGGGATGGATCTTCTCGGAAGAGGAAAAGGGAAAGAGGATGAAAGCGTGATGGAAGCAGGGTGATTTCCGGTTTCCGATTTTCAATTGGCGATTGTCAAGGGGGGAAGATCGATAATCACTCGTATCGCAGCGCCTCAACCGGATCCAGATTCGCCGCCTTCCACGCCGGATACACGCCAAAGACCAGTCCGATCAGCGCGCACAGCGCAAAGCCTATAAACGCCCAGTCCCACGGAATGGTCGGGGGCACCTCGAACATGAGGGCAACCAGGTTCCCCATCACGATTCCCACCAGGATGCCGATGATGCCGCCAAGCTGGCAGAGCACAACGGCTTCGGTGATAAACTGACTGAGAATACTGCGTTTCTGTGCTCCGATGGCTTTCCGGATGCCAATTTCCCTCGTTCGTTCTGTCACCGATACAAGCATGATGTTCATGATTCCGACTCCCGCCGCCACAAGCGAAATGAAGCTGATGAAGCCCACGCCGAGTTTCACATACATCGTGAATTCGTTGAACGTGGAGATCATCGAATCGTTGGAGAAGATCGAAAAGTCGTCCTCCTTCCCAGGCGGCACACGGCGGATGGTCCGGAGATGGAACCGCGCTTCCTCGAGGCAGTCGTCGTAAACCCCGGCGCTCTTCGCCTTGACCATGACATGGATACTACGGTCTTTTCCATACAGCGCGAGGAAGGTCGTCATGGGAATGACAACCCGGTTGTCACTATCACCGCCCAGGCTGGCGCCTTTCGGCTCAAACGTGCCGATCACGGTGAACCGATGTTGACCGACGCGAATCTCCTTGCCGACGGCATCGGCATGCCCCAGGGGAAACAGCTTCTTGACCACCTCGTCCCCGAGGATGGCGACGTAGCGCGAATACTCGAGATCGGCCGATGAGAGGCTCCGTCCCTCGCGGATCGTCCAGTTATTTGTCAGGATCCCCTCCGGTTCCTCACCAGCCACACTGACATTCGGATTGGTTTTCATCGACCCGTACTGAATGGTCTGTCCACCCCACCAGTCTTCGAGGGCCACATACTGAGCGAGCGTCATCTTTTCCTTCAGCCTGAGTCCCTGGTCGTACGTGATGTCCTTTCTCTGACGTGCCTTCCGCCATTCCGCGTGGCTTGCCATGACAGGCATCTTCTGGATCTGAAATGTGTGCGCGCCAAGGTTGCTCAATCCTGACTCGATGCTGTTTTGCAGGACCCGGACAGCCGTCATGACCCCGATGATCGAAAACACGCCCACGACGATACCGAGGAGAGTAAGGGCTGAACGGAGCTTGTTGGCCCGGATCGCCGCAAGGGCAATGCTTATGATTTCGGAGAATTGCATAGGTTACTCGTAACGAAGCGCATCAACGGGATCGAGCCGGGACGCCCTGTATGCTGGCAGGAATCCGGAAACCACGCCGACAAACAGAGAGATCAGGAGGGCGATGACGACGATGCTGACAGGCATCGCCGTCGGGAGGATCTGGTCGATGATCAGGCTGAGAGGAAATGCGATAACCAGGCCGATCAGGCCGCCAATCAGACAAATCACGGCGGATTCCAGCAAGAACTGAATGAGGATTGCGCGTTTCGGCGCACCAATCGCCTTCCTGATGCCGATCTCTTTTGTACGCTCGGTGACCGAAACAAACATGATGTTCATGATCCCAATTCCCCCAACGAAAAGCGCCAGCCCTGTAATGAACAGCCCCACGGCGGCGATGACTCCGCCAATGGCATTGAACGTCTCAATGAGAAATTCCTGCTGGTTGATCGCAAAGTCATCCTGCGCCCCCGGTTCCACTTTCCGTGCTTTGCGGAGAATGCCTCGGACTTCCTCCCGTGTTTCATCCACATTTTCAAGTGATGCCGCCCTTACCCAGATCTGAATGCCCCCGCGCCGGGACATAAACTCCGCAAAAAACCGGTTGATGGGTACGTACACCCTGTTATCGAAGCTTTCCAGGCCCAGGAAGCTTCCCTGCTTCTCGAGCACTCCGACGACCCGGTACGGATGATTCCCCACCTTGATGACCTTACCGACGGGAAATTCGTTGGGAAAAAGTGATTCGGCGACTTCGGAGCCCAGCACGCACACAGGCCGTCCTCCGTTTGCTTCCATGGCGGTCAGAAACCGTCCCAAGTCAACATTCGCGTTGGTCGTCGTGATGAAATCCGCGTCCGTCCCGATCACAATCACGCCTTCGACGAGCTTCCCGCCGTACGTAACGTTCCGCATCGTCCCCATGATCGGCGAGACGCTCGCCACCGTGGTGGCGTCGTCTTCGATCGCCCTGGCATGCTGAATGAGAAGGTCCTTCCGGTTTCTGATCTCCCACCAATTCGCTCCTCCGCCCCACGGCCACTTTTGCACATAGAGCACATCGGCGCCAATGACGGCGACGGATCGATTGAATGCCTGATTGAGGCCCTCGATAGCCGTGCCCATCAGCGTCACAGACACGATCCCGATCACGATTCCCAGCGTGGTCAGAGCCGAGCGCATTTTGTTTGCCCGGATTGCCCCGAAGGCGATCGCGAGACCTTCTTTCAGTTCATCGAGCCACCAGCTCATGATCAGACGCTCGTCAGCGTGGGATGGGTGATGACCTTGCGGTCCTTCACAAGCTCATCGGTTTCGATGTGGCCGTCCTTGATACGGACGCGGCGATGGGCGTGGGCTGCAATATCTTCTTCATGCGTGACCAGGATGATCGTATTGCCCTGGCGGTGGAGAATGTCGAACAGCGCCATGATCTCCTCGCCGGTCTTGCTGTCGAGGTTTCCCGTGGGCTCGTCCGCCAGCAAAATCGACGGCTTGGTCACGAGAGCTCTGGCAATGGCCACGCGCTGTCGTTGTCCGCCCGAGAGCTCGTTTGGCTTGTGATGGGCACGGTCTCCGAGGCCAACCTGCTCGATGGCCTCCATCGCCAGCTTCTTGCGGTCTGCCGAATTCACACCTCCGTAGATCAGCGGAAGCTCGACATTGTGCAGAACGTTGGACCGTGCGAGGAGGTTGAATGTCTGGAACACAAACCCGATCTCCTTGTTCCTGATCCTCGCAAGTTGGTTGTCATTCATCTCACTGACATTCGTGTCGTTCAGCTCATACAGCCCTGAAGTCGGCGTGTCCAGACAGCCGATGATGTTCATCAGGGTTGACTTGCCCGAACCGGACGGGCCCATAATGGCCACGTACTCATTGCGGTTGATGTTCAGGGACACGCCGCGAAGGGCATGCACCTCTTCCGCTCCCATCTGATAGACCTTCGTAATATCAACCAAACGAATAACGGGGGACGCCATACGTTGTTCTCCTTTTTCCGCCGCGGCGGGTTCGACAATTACTGTTGGGCCAGGGTTCCCGCTGGACGTCGGGCGGCCCGATTCTCCACTTTTACTTTCGCACCGTTCTCAAGCTCTCTGTTGATCGCCTTGAAGGGTCCCGACACAACCTCTTTTCCTTCAAGGTCCCCTGAAGTGATCTCTACGTGCGTATCACTGGTCAGGCCGCGATTGACAACAATCGTCTTTGCCACGCCGTCCTCCACGACAAAGACCACCTCATCCAGCTTCTGTTCTTCTCTCGCCACCCCGCCTGCAATTCTCACAGAACCCTCCCCTTCCTCTCCTTCTTCCTTCTTCTCCATCTTGGGGGCACGAACAGTGACAGACTGAATGGGGACTGCAAGGACATTGTGATGAGTCTCGGTCTCAATATCCGCCGTCATGGACATGCCAGGCCTCAACTCGACGCCCGCAGGCGTCTTCAGGAGAATCCGAACCTCGAAATTGATGACCTGGTCCTGGGTTCCGAGCCCGGTGGTCTTCGCGGTGTTGGCAATCTGCGACACGACGCCGATGAATGTGCTGTCCGAATACGCGTCCACTTTGACGCGGGCGGTGTCGCCCAGGCTGACCAGGACGATGTCGTTTTCCCCCACGTCCACGCGCGCTTCCATCCGGGCGAGATCGGCTACGGTCATGATCTCGGTTCCCTGCGTAAACGTGCTTCCGCTCACCCGTTCCCCAACCTCCCGGAGGAGCTGGCTGACGACGCCGTCCATGGGTGAATAGATTGTCGTCTTTGCAAGAGTTTCCCGGGATTCCTTGAGGGAGGCTTGGGCTTGCGCATGCGATGCTTTCGCGCTCTGGTACGTCGCCCGGGCGATGTCCATCTCCGCATCGGAAATAAGCTTCTTCTCATACAGCTCGCTGGCCCGTTTGAACTCGGCCTCGGCCCTCACGAGATTCGATTCGGCAATGATCAGCGAAGCTTGCGACCGCTCATACTGCGCCTGATAGGCGTCGGGCTTGATGCGCACGAGGAGCTGTCCCTTCTTCACGCGATCTCCTTCCCGAACGGGAAGATCCACGATTTCCCCGCTCACCTCCGCGTTGATCTTCACCTGTGTCACGGGCTGGATCTTTCCGGTCGCCGTGACGATCTGGGTGATGGTTCTCCGGTCAACTTTCTCGGTCTGAACAGTGATGATGTTTTCCCGGCCGCTGCCCATGATCACGAGGGCAACAAGCGTGATGACAAGCGCCCCGAGGATCAGAAAGACGATCAGTTTCTTTCTGGAGTTCTTTTTTCCATTAGCCATTGAAATGGGTCCTTTGTGCGCGGCGTCTCAGTATCCCCGTTCGCCCACGGCGAATTCGAGGTTTCTGCTTGCGATGATGAAGTTGTAGTTTGCATTTACGTTGCTGGCCTGAGCATTGACGTAGTTCGCGTTCGCGATATAGAGATCCAGCAATGTCCCTGCTCCCAGGTTATACCGCTCCTCTGCAACGCGCCGGTCCTGCTCCGCCGAGATCAGGCTCTTTTGCGTCGCCTCCAGCTGTTTGCGCGCCGCCTCCAGATCCAGAACGGCCTTCTTCACCTCGACGCGAACGTCCCGGGTTTTCTGCTCGAGCTGGAGATCCGCGTTGCGCCGCGAAATGTAGGCGTTCTGGATCCTTGCCAGAGAGCCGAAGATTTCCGGAAGCTGCCAGCTGAGCGTCAAGCCAACGTTGGACGCCCTGTTCCCCCAACTCGTGGCGGGCACGAATTCCTGGGCATTCGTGGAGAATCCTCCGTTCACGCTCACGGTGGGGTAGTAAAAGCTCCATGCCCGCGTGATCCCGTTGTCAGCCAGGTCAACTCCCGCCATGGTGCTCTTGTAATCCGGGCGAGAATCCAACGCGCGCCGGGTCAGATCCTCGAACGGAAGCAGGGCTTCATATCCTGTGCTTTGCTGTTTGATCTGCTCATCGATCGAAGGATCGGCAATCACATACTCGGTGTTCGGATCGAGGGCAAGAAGATTCAAAAGGTCGGCCTTCGATTTGTCGTACGTGTTCTGCGCGCTGATCAGGTTCACCTCATCGTTGGCGACAACGGATTGCTGACGGTAGACATCGGCAAGGGAGGCCGCACCGACCTTGTTGGATTCTGTAATGCGCTCCAACTGCCGCCGGTCGCGCTTCAGGTTCTCCTCCGCCACCTTGACCAATTGCTCGTTCCGCAGAACGTTCAGATATGCGCTTTGCACGAGGAAGGCCGTCTGCTGCCGCGTCCGGTGGTACTGAAAGACCGCCTGATCCTCAGTTGTGAGCGCAGAGCTCAATGATGCTTCGCGGTTGAAGCCGTCAAACACCGTGTAGGTGAGCCCGAATCCGGTTCTATAGGTGTTGTAGTAGGTCTCCGTGCGCTGAGTCTGGAAAGGAATTCCCCCAATGCTTTGAATAGTCGGGGGCGAGCTGATGCCGGTGCGGTTAAAGCTGGCGCCTGCATAGAGCTGTGGAATGTATGATCCGTAGGCGGACGTTACGCTATTCCCGGCGGATTCCACGTTGTTCTCCGCGATCCTCACGCTGGTGTTTTGCTCCAGTGCAATCCTCAACGCGTCGTCGAGGCGGAGCACCTTCTGTGTTTCCTGAGCGCCGGCGAGACCTGCCCAGCACACGACCATGACTGCAACAAACACTTTTTTCATCGAACACCCTCTCCTTGAAATTGAGTACCCGGGGGAAACGATCAGTCCTTCGGCTGCGGAAATAAAAACTCTATGTAGTAAACGTGAAACCGGAAGCAAAGTTTCATCAGAATGCCAAAAAGTCGTTGATTCTCTGCCTCTTGGGGATCCCCGCATTAGACTCCCCCGGATGGCAAAAAGTTTCGCTCTTTGTCTACCGCGCGGTTCCCAGCAGCTTGTCCTTGATGGAATGCAGATACTGCAGAGCGGCGTCGTGCTCGTTGGGGATATGTCCGTCCAGAATGGCGTCCACGACAGCCTGTTTGAGCTTCCCGACCATCGGCCCCGGCCCGATGCCGCACTCTTTCATGATCTCTTCGCCGTTGAGCGCCGGACGCCAGTTCCGCATCCGATCCTTTTCCTCGACTTCCGCCATCTTGCGCGCCACCATCTCGTAGTTCTGCCGGACCTCACGCACAAGCCGCGGGTTCTTCGACGTGATGTCGGCGCGGCAGAGGGTCATCAGATCATCGACGTCTTCGCCGGCCTCAAACAACAGCCTTCGTACCGCAGAGTCCGTGACCTCCTCGTCCACGAGGGCCATGGGACGGAGGTGGAGGCGAACGAGCTTTTCCACGTACGGCACGCGTTCCAGGGGAAGCTTCATTCTTCGAAAGATCGGCTTTACCATCCTCGCCCCGACCTCCTCATGCCCGTGGAACGTCCACCCCACCCCTTCGCGGAACGCCTTCGTTCGCGGCTTTGCGATATCGTGCAATACGGCGGCCATCCTCAGCCAGACGTTCTCCGTTTCGCGACTGATGTTATCCAGAACCTTCAGCGTGTGAAGGAATACATCCTTGTGGTGGTACTCCTTCCGCTGTTCCACGCCGGACAGGGTCGCCATCTCCGGAAAGACAATGTTCAGAATGCCGGTTTCCTGCATGGGCAGAAAGCCGACCGATGGCCGCGGGGTCGACAACAATTTCAAAAACTCATCCGTGATGCGCTCCTGGGAAACAATCCGCAGACGCTCGCGCATTTCTTCCGCCGCTCGCAAGGCTGCAGAGTCGATCCGGAAGTCAAGCTGTGCGGCAAACCTCATGGCGCGCAGAATTCTCAGCGGGTCGTCATCGAACGTCTTTGCCGGATCCAGCGGCGTTCGGAGGATCCGGGCTTTGAGGTCCTTCCTCCCCCCGAGCGGATCCAGCAATTTCCCACGGGCTGACGCGTTCAATGCGGCGGCCATGGCGTTCACAGTGAAATCCCGCCTGAGCAAGTCTTCCTCGATAGTACCCGCAGCCACGGCGGGCTTTCTTGACCCGGGATCATACCGCTCCTGCCGGGCGCCGACAAATTCGATCTTTCCGCCGTCGTACGGCACCATCGCCGTGCCGAACTTTGGAAAGGTCACAATATTCTCCGCGCGTAGCTCCCTGGCCACGATTCCCGCAAACACAATACCATCCCCTACGACTACAATATCCACATCCTTTCCGGGTTTTCCCAGAAGGCTGTCGCGCACAAATCCCCCTACCACGTAAGCTTCGATCTGCTCGCGGTCCGCGACCTCTCCAATGACGGACAGGATCTCCAGTTTCAGTGGGATGGTATCGGTCATGAGCCCATGGTGATGGTTTGTTGCTCAATGGTTTCCAGAATCTCGGCCGCAACCTCCAGCGCCTGGAGGCCGTCGCGTCCGGTCACAGGCGGCTCTTTTCCGTCCCTGATGCACTGGGCAAAGAGCTCGAGTTCATGTTTCAGGGCATTTACTTCGCGGATTTCAGGCTGTTCGTACACGATCACGCGTTTGCGGGTGCCCTGCTCGATCTTCCCCAGCAGCATGGTCGAATGCACGTGGGGGTCGGACTCATCGACGATCCGGAACACTTCCGCCATTCCCTGTGCAAAATCGATTGAGATGTACGCATCGCGCTGGAACAGCCTCATTTTTCGCATGCGATTTTGGGAAATGCGGCTTGCCGTGACATTCGCGACACATCCGTTTTCGAACTGAAGACGCGCGTTTGCAATGTCTGCAGAATCGGAGACCACTGCGACACCGTTTGCATCGATGCGCGTAACCCGGGAGCGCACCAGGCTCAGGATCAGGTCGATGTCATGGATCATGAGGTCGAGAACCACGGCAACGTCTGTTCCGCGGGGGTTGAACTGTGCCAGACGATGTGACTCGATGAAGAGCGGATTGAGATTGTACTGTTCCAGGGAAAGGATCGCAGGGTTGAAGCGTTCGATATGCCCCACCTGGATGCTGCGCTTTCGTTGATCTGCAAGCTCCACGAGCATCCTGGCCTGCTCGATGGTTGCCGTCATGGGCTTCTCAACGAACACATGACGATCCGCCTCGAGCGCCTGCCGGGCAATGTCGAAGTGGGCCTTCGTGGACGCGGCAATGCTCACGGCGTCTGCGGAAGCGATGGCTTCGTCGAGGCTCCGAAAAACGGGCACGGTACAATCGCCCGCCACAGCCTGCGCCTTCTTCGCATCGATGTCGAAAATGCCGGTGAGCCTTACTCCCTCAATTCCTGCAAGCATCTTCGCGTGAAGAGCACCCAAATGTCCCGCTCCGATCACGGCGATCTTCAGCATCCCATCCCCATGCGTCATGACAGTCTCCTAAGGTTGTTCGGTCACCTCGGTACCTCCGGGGCTTCGGCCGGAAACAAAGCCGGCAATCCTGTCGAAGCCGCCGAACCGCGGATCCCTATAATAGACAAATGCAGTGTAGGTGTTGACGGTCCGCCAATCGTTTCCTTCGAGGACCACCCAGTCATCCCCCGCAACGTATTGATAATCGTAGCGCCCGCGCCTGACGGACACCTCCCAGGAATAACGATTGCCGTCCTTCATCATCGGACCTCCCCTGGCCGTGTTCCAGCCGTTGAAATCTCCCACGACAAAGACCGAATCCCGTCCACCGTCCCAGACCAGCTCCAGAATCAGATTGAGATATTCGGCGTAGCGGTTCCCGGTTATCAGAGCCGAAGCGCCATTATAGTCCGGCGCAGATTTGGCCAGGAAACGGCTGACGTCGGCACCGCCGCGCAATCGGACCGGCCTGTCCTGAGGATAGAAATCGATATCGCGCAGATCCGCGACCCGGTACTCGTTTCCGGGCTGAATGTTATCGATTCTGAACCGAAGCCGTGCGGTACCAAATCCCCGGACAAAAGTATCCGGGTCATCGTCATCGTCGTCGATCCTCCATCGTCTTGTGATTTCACGATTCTTGTACAGATCGACCGTGCTGAAATCCGTGCTGTAGCATGCCATCCCTGTGGCAGAGTCCGACAACGGGACCGTGAATGCGACGCTTACCTGGTTCACCTGGTTCCAGGGACTCACGGCCTGAGGATCCTGGCGATTGGTGACAACCATCTGCGGCTGGATCAACGACTCCACCACGAAAAATCGTCCTTGTGCCAGGAGTTCGTTTCGATCCAGATCATGGATCTCGAGAAGATAGTTTCCCGAAAACGGAAATCCCTCGAATTGCGGTTCCTGAGGGATCGCAACCCTGTACTCAAACGAGTAGCCCTTCACGCCCTGGGGAGCATATCCGTAGGGCAGATCCGAGCGCGTGCGGAGACGAAGCCCGTCATTCACGAAGATTGTCTGTGTTGGATTCCAGTCGCGGTCGCAATGCACGAACCGTATTTGGAGATTCGGCGGCGCATCATCCAACAGGTCGAACTCGAGCATCATGGGAGCTGATGCCTGCCTCACCACGGGGAGGTCGGCCTCCGTCTGTCCGTACAGCCGCACACCTTTGATTCGTTCCGAAAAGGTCTCCTGTGCCGCCCCCGTCGCCGGAACGACGAGCGAGAGAAAGAACATGGTCGGGCACCAGAAGATGATTCCCCTCATCGCATCCTCACGCTGACACTCCCACCATGTGTTTCCTCAGCCACTCGCGAAAATCACGCACGGCGTGAAACACGAAATCCGTCTTCATGTTCAGCACGCGCTCCTTTCCGTACGAGTCCCAGAGAACCGCCGCGATGGGAATTCCAGCCTCTCTCGCGGCCTTCACGTCCGACACGGCATCTCCGACCATCAGCACTTCGCTGCGGTTCAGGTCAAATTGTTCCATGATCTTCCTGATGCCTTCGGCGGAGGGCTTGTGCTCCTGCACATCGTTGCCCGTCACGATCGCATCGAAATAGTCCCTGATTCCGCATTCCTCCAGCGTGATCGTCGTCGTGTGAATTCCCTTGCCGGTAAAGAGAGCGATGATCCTGCCCGCTTGACGGACATCATCGAGCACTTCTTTCATGCCCGGCACCAGCCGCGCCAGAGTCTTATGGTGTTTCCGGTAGTATTCAAGGTATTCCGCCATCGCAGTTTCCAGCAGATCCTCGCCGACGATCTTCACAAGCGCTCCCTCTTCAGGCGGGCCGAACAGGGCGGTGATTTCGTGATCCGGCATCGTCCGACCGTGGTACTTCTTTACAATATAATTGAAGGAATCGAAGATGAGACGGTTGGTTTCCGTCAACGTTCCGTCCATATCGAAGATCACACACCGAAGGTGCATCAGCCCTCTCAGAAAAAAAAAGGCGTCAAGTCGTCCTGGAGGATCGTTGCTTGACGCCTTGGTCAATACGCGGCTTCTCCGTCCGACAACCGCCGGCTGTTGTCAGGCAATCGTAACGTCAGAAGAGAGGTACACATCCTGAATCGCGTTCAGGATCTGCACGCCCTCTTTCATGGGCCTCTGGAAGGCCTTACGGCCGGAGATGAGACCCGTACCGCCGGCCCGTTTGTTGATCACGGCCGTGCGCACCGCTTCCGCAATGTCGTTCGTCCCCGCAGGCCCGCCGGAATTGATCAGGCCGGCCCGGCCCATGTAGCAGTTTGCCACCTGATAGCGTGTCAGATCAATGGGGTGATCGGACGTCAGCTGCTCATAGACCTTCTTATGGGTCTTTCCGAAATTCAGAGCGGTATAGCCGCCGTTGTTTTCCGGCAGTTTCTGCTTGATGATGTCGGCTTCGATCGTCACGCCCAGGTGGTTGGCCTGTCCGGTCAAATCTGCCGACACATGGTAGTCCTTTTCCTTGGTCTTGAACGCCGCATTCCGTGTGTAGCACCAAAGGATCGTGGCCATCCCCAGCTCATGTGCCTGCTGGAATGCCTGGCTGACCTCCCAGATCTGCCGGCGCGACTCCGGTGAGCCGAAGTACACGGTCGCCCCAACGGCTACCGCGCCCATGTCAAACGCCTGCTTGACGCTCGCAAACATGGATTGGTCATACGTGTTCGGGTAGGACAGGAACTCGTTGTGATTGAATTTGAGAATGAAAGGAATCTTATGCGCGTACTTCCGTGCCACTGAGCCCAGCACGCCGAGCGTGGATGCGACCGCGTTGCACCCGCCCTCGACAGCCAGCTTGACGATATTTTCCGGATCGAAGTAAGCCGGGTTCGGCGCGAAGGACGCGCCGGCTGAGTGTTCAATGCCCTGATCGACGGGGAGAATCGAAAGATAGCCCGTTCCCGCCAGCCGCCCGTGATGGAAAAGAGCGGTGAGACTGCGAAGAACATTCGGCGACCGGTCTGACAGCGCGTAGACCCGATCGATGAAGTCCGGGCCGGGAAGATGAAGGGATTCCTTGGGGATCGTGGTGCACCGGTGCTCAAGAAGCGATTTCGCATCGGCACCAAGCAACTGTGCAATGTTCGTTGTGCTCATGACATCTCCAGATGAACAACAGTGTGGTGGTGAAACACAAAAATATATCATTCCTTTGTCTCGATAGCAAGGAACGCCCTTGTGTCCCCAACACTCCCGCTCAGCGCACATTTCTTGCATCTGCGTGGAATTCTGTCTACCATGAAACCATGACGAAGAAGGTCGTTCTGAAAAGAAATGAAGAGGGTCGGATCCTCGCCGGACATCAGTGGGTGTTCAGCAATGAAACGAAATCCGTCGAAGGAAACCCTGAGGCAGGTGACGTGGTGGCCCTGCACCGCCACGACGGGAAGTTCCTCGGCATCGGCTTCTATCATCCCCATTCCCTCATCTGTTTCCGTCTGCTCAGCCGCGAACGTGAGGAAGTAACCTTCGAGTTCTTCGAGAAGAGATTGAACCGGGCGCTGGATCTCCGCAGGAGGGTGTACCCGACGTCGGAGACCTTCAGGCTTGTTCATGGCGAGGGGGATTTTCTCCCGGGGCTGATCATTGACAAATACAACGAGTTTCTCTCCGTACAGACGCTCTCCTACGGCATGGACCGGCGTTTGACTCTGATCTGCGACGTGCTGGAATCGATTTTGCATCCCAAAGCGATCGTCGAGCGCAACGAATCGCCCCTCCGCACCCTTGAACAGCTTCCTCTGAAGAAAGGCGTTCTGCGAGGCACGCCCGACCAGACGATCATTTCTGAGTACGGCATAAAGTTCAAGATCGATCTGCTTACCGGCCAGAAGACGGGGATTTTTCTGGATCAGCGTGAAAACCGCAAGGCGGTGCGAAGGTACGTGAAGGGCGCCAGGGTGCTGGATTGCTTCTGCAACGAGGGAGGATTCAGCCTTAATGCGGTTGAAGGGGGCGCCGAAACCGTCGAGGGATACGATTCTTCCGAGACCGCCGTCGCGAAGGCGGCAGTCAATGCGACGATCAACCACATGGAGAAGGTCACCTTCGGCGTCGCAGACATTTTCGATCTTCTGAAAGGACATGTTGCGGCGGGAAAGCGGTACGATGCCGTCATTCTCGATCCTCCTTCGTTTGCTCGGAGCAAGAAGACGATCGCCACCGCGTTGAAGGGATACAAGGAAATCAACGGGAACGCGTTGCGGATGATCGAACCGGGGGGATTTCTGGTTACGGCCTCTTGTTCGCATCATGTGTCCGAAGAAGCGTTCTTCCGCACGATCGAATCCGCGGCGCGGAGTGCCGGAAGAACCGTTCAACTGCTCGATTCCGCAGGCGCCGGCCCCGACCATCCAGTTGTGCCGGCCATGCCCGAAACGCGGTATCTCAAGTTCGGCATTTTTGCCGTGTGGTAGGCCGCACCCCCCCTTGCCTTTGGTAGCGGAGGGAACTATATTGCAGTGGTATGGTGTTCGGTGAGTACACTATCGTCGAGGCATGCATGCCGAGAACAAGCCTTTTTCTTTCCCTTGCCGTTTTCGTCCTTGCAACGGCCGTTGCCGTCGCTCAACAGCCCCCGCAAACCGATACGACCATTGTCTTTCAGCCGTCGCGCCCGGATCTCATTCGTGAAGACACCTTTGAGAATCCCTCGAAGGCCTGGGGATTTGACGTCATGATCTCAAATAATGGCTTCGGCGCAGGGGCGTTTCTCCGCCATGAATTCTCCGATAACATTTCAGGAATTCTCACCCTGGCACTCTCGGACGTCAAGGATGAGGCAGAAGTGGAATACTATAATATCTTCGGTCAGTCTTACGTACCGGGGAAAAAGAACAGACTCATAATGGTGCCGATAGTTGCAGCAGTTCAATACAGGCTGTTCAAAGACGATATAATGGATAATTTTCGACCTTATCTGTCGGCAGGGATAGGCCCTGCGATGATGTTCGTTGCACCGTACGCTTATACAAGGGTTCTTTCAGATTCGGCCAGCGGTTTAACATACACTTTCACGGAGGAAGTCGAGTTCTTTGAAAGCCTCGGCAAAGGCCAAGCAAAATTTACCATAGGTGGGTATGTTTCAGCAGGAGCCTACTTCGGTACGCCTTTTGGCACTCTTGTTGGTCTGAGTATTCGTTATTATGTGGTCCCTTTTCCAAATGGGTTGGAAATCATGGACGGAGTCACTGTTAAGAACTTTGGGGGGTTTTACATTACCTTGAATATCGGGTCTTTCTATTGATTCAAAGGTTAATTCTCTCCACCGAGAATCTGCGTGCTGTCCTCGTAGCAAAATCTTCGCTTTTCGCAGGTACAATTTTCGTTACAACTTAAGTAAATTTTCGTGGTTGACAATCTTTCCCGCTAGCGCGAGCCTCCGAAGGGTCATCAGACAATCACGAAAGGAGGATCACCATGGCGAGAGTATTAGTAATTCTAGCCACGAGCCTGATCACGTCGATGTGTCTTGCTCAACCAAGTGGTTCAATCAGCATTGAGCCTTCTTCAAGTAATAACTACGTGATTCCGCCAAATCAAACCACCTCGGAAATAGTTTTCGATGTTACATTGAACATGCCGTCATGGGGCTGTTATGGTTGGGACTATTCGATCGATGGCGGTGCTTGGTCGGCCGTTCAAACACTGCCATTCAACCCCTGCATGTTTCGAGGTACTTACGTTGATCACCTTGCCGTCTCACTGGGCGATGGGCAACACATAGTGACCGTCCGACTTCGATGGTGGCAACCATCAATTCAAGATTGGTATCCTGGTGCGCTGTCCGTGGACACCACCAGTGTTACGATGCTAAGGGATCCTGTTACCGTAAGCATCTCTGGGCCCGGTGAAATGGACTGGAAGGATCGAGCTGATTTCACCGCTCTCGCTGGTGGAGGCCGATTACCATATAGCTACGAATGGGAATGGAGAGCATATCCGAGCGGTTCTTGGTCAGGTGTTGTTAATAATCAACAAGTGTGGAATTTTCTGATGCAAAATTATGACGTCGAATTGAAGGCTCATGTGACTGATTACTACTTGGACGATGCCGTTGACACACATGTGATCCTCCTCGGGGGATACTCCTACTCCTTGACGCACGAAGCGGAATCCCCCGCCTTGAACATTCCTAGAAATACCAAGGTCTTACAGAACTATCCCAATCCATTCAACCCTGCAACGGAAATAAAGTTCACTCTTGCCGAGGATTCATTCGTTAGGGTTGCAGTTTTAGATATGCTCGGTAGGGAGATCTCAATCCTCGTGGACCAAGAGCTACCGGGGGGATATCGTTCGGTGACATGGAACGGAACCGACTTATCCGGAAGAACCGTTTCTAGCGGCGTTTATTTTTACCATGTTCTGATCTCAGGATCAAGCGGACAACAGGTCTCGCAAACCATGAAGATGATATTGACTCGATAAATGGCTGATACAAATAGGAAAAGCACCGGATTCACCCAGAGTCTCCCCTGAGCTCTGAGGAATCGCGGTGCTTTCTTTTTGTGCTTTTGCAAGCTACACAAAACGAGAAGATCACCCCGTGATGCGAGTCACATCCACCGCCGGCTTCCCTCCTTTTTACGTTGTAGCGTTCTGCCCCTGGCATGCGTCTCACCCATGACAGACCACTCCTCATCAATGGATGAACCGCAGCTGATTGCCAGGGCCCGGCAGGGAGACCACAACGCCTTCCGGACGCTGTATGAACTCCATGTGGATGGCTTGTACAGGTTTCTCAAGCAGTTTTCCGGAAATCACGACGATGTGGAGGACTGGGTACAGCGCAGTTTCATCCGCGCCTACCGCGCCCTTGACCGGTTCGGGGGCAGGTCGCGCTTCGCCACCTGGCTCATTGCCATCGGTCTCAACGAAATGCGGTCTGATCGGCGCAAGCCCGCCATGGTGATTGTGGACGGTGGAGCAGAGGCGGCGGCAGAGGAAGACCTCGCGGAGCGCTTTGTCTGGGACGACCTGATGCGGGGTTGGCTTGCAGAGCTCGACGAGACCAAGCGTGCCGTGTTTCTCCTCTATGAGGTGGAGGGCTTCTCCCACGCGGAAATTGCAGCGATGCTGGAAATCGGCGAAAGCGCCTCCCGGACAATTCTTGCAAGGACAAAACAATGGCTCAGAGAACAATGGAATCGGGAAAGGAAGGAGGCCGGATGAATCCTTCACAGTATTATCAAGAGAGCGACCTTCCCACGTCACGCCAGAGGCGCCGAATGTGGGGACGTATCGAAGCCTCCCTGCGTCCGAGGACAATCATCCGGGTCGACGATCGAAGAAGCTTCTTCTGGGGAATGGCGGCGGCGTTTCTGCTTTTCTTCAGCGCGTACGGCGCCTATCACGCCTTGTCGCACCTCAGCGAGTCGGAGCGGCCGATTGCCCTCCGGTTCGACGCAGCTTACCGTTCCGCCATTGCCGAATTTGAAAGCGTGCTTCCGGCAGCCATCCGGTCGGACGATCCCGGACAGGATCACGTTCTTCTCGACATCCAGCGGCAACGGATCGAGTTGCTTGATACGGCCATCCGCGAACTTCAGCAGGATATGAACCGCACCGACCTTTCGCCGCTCAAGCGCGCCCGACTGCGCCAGCTCTACATGCTCAAACTGCAGGCCTTGTTTGATCTCATTGAACGCGGAGATACGATCTTATGAACATGCTCACCGTGCTTGTTTCCGCCGCTGCGACCTTCGGGCTTGTCGTTCCATCTGAGCGGACACGCGACCTGGAACACCATGCGGTCGTCACGCCAGCACAGAAGCTGGAAATCAGGGGTCTTTCCGGTTCGCACATCGAGTTTCGCTCGTGGGACAAGAACGAGGTTTCCATCCGCCTCCGTGCGAGAATTGCATCGTCCGACGAGGAGTATGAAGAGGAATACATCAATTCTCTGGAGATCGCGGAAACCAGAACGGCTTCGGCTCTGGTCCTCGAGTTCCGGGAAACCACGCGCAGTCTGAAGGGCTCGGGTTTCTGGAGCATCTTCACCGGCGGGGCTTTCGTGAAAAAGGAATTGAGGGGCGAGGTGTACGTTCCACGTTCCAACGCTCTTACCCTGGACTTCCGCCATGGTTCAATCGCGCTGGAGGACATGAGGGGAGAATTGAACATCCGGGGAAAGAACAACACGCTTTCCCTCAAGAACTGCCTGAACGTGCGGACCGTTGAGAACGACTACGGTACGTCCGAGATACGCTCTTCCGGGGGGGCCCTTGAACTCGACGGAACGAGCTCAACGATCACCATCGCCGCGTTCAAGGGAACCGTCGCAGTCAACGCGCCGTATTCCACGATCAGAATCAGTGATCTGACCGGCAGTGGAATCATCAAGTCCAAGAGCGGGAAGATCGCGGTGGAAAACGCCGGGGCCGGCCTGGCGATTGAGGCGGAGTACTCGACGGTTACTGCGGCGGACATCGGCGGACCCCTCTCCGTTACGACCAAAAGCGGTACTGTCCGCGTGCGCAAGGTGCGCGGTCTTGCGGTGGATGCCCCCTACTCGGATGTGGAGGCATCGGAGATTGACAACGCGGAACAGAAGGATGTCATCCTGACGAACCAATCCGGGTCGATCGCCCTCGAAAAGGTCAAGGGGAACGTTGTTCTGGATTGTCCTTACACGGGCGTGGATCTCAGGGAGATCGACGGTTCCGTCACAGTCCGCTCGAAGAGCTCAACGATCAGAGCCGACGGGGTGGGAGGAGACTGGAAATCGGAAACCGAATACTGCACGTTGCGGCTCCGCGCGCTTCGGCCCAAACAGCTCATCGCCGACAACAAGAGCGGCCTGATTCACGTGGAAGCTCTCAGCGTGCCGGAGAGAGTGGAGCTCCGGAATGAATATGGAAATGTCGAGATCGAGATTCCGAAAGGATTCTCGGGGGCGGTGGATCTTGATGCGGAATACGGAACGGTTGAAACCGATTTGCCGCTGAACGTTCGAAAGCGTGCCTCTTCGGCCTACGCCGTTGGAACCGTCGGATCCGGCTCCGGGTCAATCCTTATCCACACGCGTTCGGGCAACATCCGGCTCGAACAGTCCAGGTAGAAGCTATCCGGCCCTCCGCGGAAACAGTTGAGGGCCGGTGCTCTTCGGCCAGGCAGGATCTTTTACGGATAGAACCGAAACGCTATTCCCCCTTCGAGGCCCAGGCCGACGACGGGGCTCAGAAAGAGCGCTGGGCCGATCTCGAAGGCAATGTCAAACGGATCCCGGGGAAAAATGTAATCAGCCCCGAACATGAACCGGGCACCGAGAGCAAGCGTGCTCTTGTCGTAGCGCGGTCCTCCAAACGACGCCGCACCGAGAAACACGCCCGGGCCATAGTAGAACGGGATGTCGGGATTTCTGAAGGCGTTGGAATGAAACAGGTAATCAGCACCGAACGCTATTCCGCCGAATCCTCCCCCCACAAATCCCTGAAGGGCTTCGGAAGGCTTGCTCCAGTACTTGACGGAGAATCCGGTCGGCGCTCCCACAATAAGCCCGATGCCCACCTTCTTCGTCTGAGCCATGCTCCCCACGGCAATCACGAGGCTCAGGACAACCATCGCAAGTATCCTCTTCATTCTGCTTCCTCCATGTGTGACGGATGATGAAACAGCAATTGTCTCAAAAACCTTCCTGTATGCGATTTCTTTGAGCGAGCAACGTCCTCCGGCGTGCCCGTGGCAACGATCCTTCCGCCTGCCTCTCCCCCCTCGGGACCAAGATCGATGACAAAATCTGCGCATTTCACCACGTCCATCTGGTGCTCGATGACTACGACGGAATGTCCCGCGTCCACGAGAGCATTCAAACACCGGAGAAGCTTTGCAATGTCGTCAAAGTGCAGCCCGGTTGTCGGTTCATCAAAGATAAACAACGTCCGACCTTCAGTCTGTGACGCAGACAGGTGGTGGGCGAGCTTGATCCTTTGCGCCTCCCCTCCCGAGAGCGACGTTGCCGCCTGTCCCAGCCGTATGTACCCCAGTCCCACATCATCCAATACCTGCAGTTTTGAGGCAATGCGTTCCCCTTGCTTTGACTCGCGAAAGAACGCCATTGCCTCCGAGACGGTCATGCCCAGGATATCATCCACGTTCTTCCCCCGGAAGCGTATCTCCAGGATCTCCCGCTTGAATCTCCTGCCTTTGCAGGTCTCGCATGTCAGATAGAGATCAGCCAGGAACTGCATCTCGACCTTCTGAACGCCGTCGCCTTCGCAAGTCTCACAGCGGCCGCCGGGCACGTTGAACGAAAAGTGTCCCGGTTTGAATCCCCGCGCCCGTGCCGCGGGCGTTTTGGCAAGCACATCCCTGATCAGATCGAACACCTTGATGTAGGTCGCGGGATTCGAGCGCGGAGTTCTTCCGATGGGCGATTGATCCACCAATTCAACGTGGCCGATCTGCTCAGCCCCTTCAAGAGAAGCAAATTTCCCGGGGGTACCGTCATATCCCCCTTTCACCTTTTTCAGCCCGGCATAGAGCACGTCATGCACGAGCGTGCTCTTGCCGGAACCGCTGACGCCAGTGATGCAGACGAACATCGAGAGCGGGATGCGAACATCGATCGATTTCAGGTTGTTCTCGGACGCCCCGCGGATGAACAAGGATTGCTCGGAATCGCTCCTGCGTTTCGCCGGGACGGGGATGGCCAGGTTTCCTCGCAAGTATTGCGCCGTAAGGGACGCGGGATGGTGCACCAACTCCCTGACCGGTCCGCAGAACACGACCTCGCCTCCGTTTTCTCCTGCGCGGGGACCCATGTCCACAATCACATCGCCGGCGCGGATCATATCTTCGTCGTGTTCCACCACCATGACCGTATTACCCACATCCCTGAGCGACTTGAGGATCCTGATGAGCCGCTCGTTGTCTCTCGGATGCAGACCGATGCTCGGTTCGTCGAGAACATACAGTGAACCCACCAGGGAGGAGCCAAGCGACGTGGCCAGGTTGATGCGCTGGGATTCCCCGCCCGACAGCGTCATCGACAAGCGGTCCAGAGTGAGGTATCCGATGCCCACTTCATTCAAGAACCTCAAACGCTTTCGCAATTCCTCCAGGATCCTCCGCGCGACCTCACGGTCATACGCGGAAAGCGCCAACGTGCGGAAGAACTCCTGCGCCTCTTCCAGCGTCATGCGAACAATGTCATGGATCGTCTTTCCGCCCACCCGGATATTGAGGGCATCCTTCCGAAGCCGCGAGCCTCCGCATTCGTCGCAGGTCGTGTATCCGCGATACCGGCTCAGAAACACACGGTAATGGACCTTGTACGATTTTCGTTCAATAAAGCGAAAGAACTTGTGAATCCCGTCAAATCCCTCCGTTCCGTCCATGATGATCCGGAGATGCTCGGGCGAAAGCCGGCTGAACGGAACGTCGACGGGTATCCCGTATTTCGGCGCGATGCTGAGCAGGTCGCGCAAATTCTCGCGCCATTTCGGAAAGTTCCATGGATGGATGGCTCCGGCACGGATTGAACGGTTCGGGTCGGGAACCACGAGATTCATGTCAATCCCCACGGATCGTCCGAATCCCTGGCACTTGGGGCACGCTCCGAAGGGGTTGTTGAAGGAGAACAACCGCGGTTCGGGCTCTTCGTACCTCAGGCCGTCGCGCGGGCATTCGTAATGCTGTGTAAACCGCCTTTTCTCTCCCGAATCCGGGAACAAGAGCCACAGGTAGCCGTCCCCCTCGTTGAAGGCCGTTTCAAGGGAATCCGCCAACCGACCCTCCGCGTCCGTGTCTCCATGCCGGAGGACGGTCCGGTCCGCCACCACAAGGACCTCCGCCTTGTTCTTTCCCTTGTATGCAGTCTCATTCAGGTCCACGATCTGCCCATCAGCGACGATCCTGAAAAACCCGCGTTGTTTCAGGATGCTCAGTTCCTCCTTCATCGACCGGTTCGGATGGTCGTGAAGCGGAAACAGAACATAGAGCTTTGATCCCTCGGGTTGTTCCTTGAGCCACTGGATGACCGTGCTCACCGTGTCCCTCTGGACGATCTGCCCGCACTCCCGGCAATACGTCTTCCCGATGCGGCCAAACAACAGACGAAGATAGTCGTAGATCTCGGTCGTGGTGGCAACTGTGGAGCGGGGATTGCGGCTGGTGGTTTTCTGCTCGATCGCGATCGAAGGGCTGATGCCCTGGATGAAATCCACGTCGGGCTTGTCCATACGCTCGAGGAACTGTCTGGCGTAGGACGAGAGGCTTTCGACGTAGCGCCTCTGCCCTTCGGCGTAGATCGTATCAAAGGCAAGACTTGACTTGCCCGATCCGCTGACGCCCGTCACCACAATCAACGTATTCCGCGGAAGCTCCAGGCTCACATTCTTGAGATTGTGAACGCGCGCACCGCGCACTATGAGGGAGCGCAGGGGGCCGGAAGAGCCGTTTCCTTCCCGGGATGCAGACGCAACCGGAATGGTGGGGGATGGTTTCATTGCCAAGTCTCAAAGATACGCAATTGCGGTTTTAGAGGAAACCGCGAAGAGTCAAAAGAATGGGTGCCGGACGATCAGAACGATACGGAGAGCGAAGCGGTCGGGACAAACTCGACAAAGCCAAGCGAACGAGCTGTGGGCACCAGCCGCGTTTCGAGGCGGACGGCCTCATTAAACGCTTTTGCCCCCAGCGCTGCATCCACCATGCTGAGAAGATGGTTCGCCACGATCATGGCCGCGGCAGTACGGGCGACGGTGTAGAAATCATTTGCTCGTCCGCGCATATCCCTGTAGGCCTGGAACCGGGCAGACATGACTGCAAGGTAGTCCGTCCGCGAGGGGTCCCAATCCTCCCATCCCATATTGTACTGAAGGTACTTGCCGATCAGCTCGTAGTATTGCTGATCTGGCCTCCGGGGCAGGCGGTGGCTGAACCCGGTGCTTGGCACGCCTCCGATGTGCTGTTCCCACGCATTCAGCTTTTCCCAATCGACGCGATCCCAGGGCGGCACATTGGGATCAGAGTTCACCACGATCCCGCCCGGCGGCGGATTTGGATTTAACGAGGGCCCGTGCGTCTCCATCCATTCCGCGTACCGGACGACCGACCAGTAGGCGTCTGCGTACCGTTGAAATTCCTCTGTCTGGCGATCTCCCTTTCCATCGTACGACGTATGCACAATCCACAGGATCACCTCGGCGCCAAAGAACACCGCCGCCCTCCAGTACGCCTCCGCGTAGAACTCTCCCGCCCCGGGAATGATTGCAGAATACAGCGCGGCGCGCATGACAGATTTCTCCCGCGGTTGTTCAGCCCCCCTCTCTCCCACCGACGAATCAGCCGCAAGCGCAAGATCCAAACGAAGATTGCCGGTCAGCGGCGGGGGGAGTTGCGAAAGAGCAACCTGGGAGACGAGCAGGACGGCAATCACGTGCTTCATCTGTCCCACCTCGCCAGTGGGGAGCCCCATTGGCTCAACTCGAAGCCGAACAGAATGCCGAAGTACCATCGCCATTCGCGGCCGTAACGGACCGGAGTCCCGGCGAAGGTTCTGGTGAAATCGTCAAACCCGTATGCGCCGGAGAAAAAAAAGCGTGTCGGATACGCGTAGAACGAAAAGGCCTCGAGCCTTACCTCAAAACCCGCATCCGTCTTCCAATCCGAAAAGTCCGGCATCTCCCCGGTCCATGCATTGCCGACGTCTGCAAAGACAGAGAAGAACAGTTTTGTGAAGGAAAGTTGGAGGATTCGAAAACCGAGATCGCGGCTGATCGGCAGGCGATAGGTGAGGTTGGCCGCGGCATTGGTGTTTCCGCCAAGGGAGTAGAAAGGATATCCCCTCATGCCCGTCAGGCCACCTGCATAGAAGTCGAAAAATCCATCCACGGTTTTCCCAATGATGCCTGCCGCGCGAACGCTGAGGGAAAGGGTGTGTCGGGGAAAAGGCAGCGCAAGGTACTCATTCCACTGCAATTCGGCCCGATGGAATGCGAACGTCTGGTACACCGGGACCGCTATTCCGGAAGAAATGTCGAACTCCCCCTCGGGATTGAACTTGTTGATCTCATAGACATAGCGCAGAAGCAGGGAGCGGCCCGTGGGGTTGATCTCTGAGTCCACTCCCTGGTCGCGATAATCTCCGCTTACCTGAACACCAAAGGCATTGCCCACGAAATAGGTGTTCCGAAACGCAGGAACGAGCGTGACAGGAGGATTGGGATTGATGAACGCTCCGATATCGGCGCTGTACCTGCTCAGAGTGTACGATGCCTTGAGGTGAGTTCGTTCCTGAATCACCGGCTGGCGAAGCGAGAGCGTGAATTCAAAGAGATTGTAGGTGATTTCAGGGGAGATCGGCTCGGGAGAGGGCTCAAGGAAGAACGTCGTGGACGTCTTTCGCGTGAGATTGTACACCTCCAGGGTCAGCGCCGGTTCGAGACCCGCCGCAGAGAACAACGGGAGCTTGTCACGATACTCGAAAACCAGTGCAAGATCGCGCTCGAATCTCCGGTTCACCATGGCGCCGGCAAACAGGCTCAGTTTGTCGAGCATGTCGTACGAACTCGCATACAATCCGGCCTTGAGCGCGTCCAATCCCCGGTTGAGCGGGTTGTAGGTGTCGACGCGGAGAACCGGAAAAATGCTCAGGCTTGAAAACGTGTGACGGTAGTCGCGACCAGTCATCCCGTTACCGGGATCCGCAAAGCGTGCCTCATCGTCGGTCGAAGGCTGCTGGTCCCGGGTGAGCGTTGATCCACGTACGGACTCGAGCCTCTGATCCGACGCCGGCATCCATGCAACGGAGTATCCTGAGGAAGAGTACGATGCATAGACCAGATCGCCGGCGGCATTCACCGACGGGAGGAACGCTCCTCCAAGGACGTTCGTGAGCCTCGATGTTCTGCGCGTCTGAAGATTCATGGAATAGATGTTGAAGATGCCCGTCCGGTCGGAGGAAAAATACAGCAAACCATCTGGTGAAAAGGAGGGATTGCGGCAGTCACCATCCGCCGCGATGATGTGTACTTCGCCTCCGAGGGAGCTTACCTGAGCAAGCGATTGTCCGTGACCATTGGAATATCCAAAGACGATTCGCGTGCCATCGGGCGACCAGGCCGGGGTATAGACCTGGGTTCCGGGAGGGACATCGGTGAGACGACGCACATCCGTTCCGTCAAGCGCGCACGTCCCGACATTCAGCGTGCCGTCAGATCCGTACGCAAAAGCAATCCGCGTCCCGTCGGGGGAAAGGCGGGGATTAAAGGCGCGCAATCCATGCGTGATCCGGACCTCCTTGCCGGTCAGGAGATCGTAGGAATAGAGATCCGACCAGCGGGACCAGTGCGGGTTGTCGCCTGAGATCCTTGCGTACACAAGAGTGCGCCCATTTGGCGTTACGGAGAGCGTCGAGCGCACGTTGTGAACCACGAGCTTCGATTCCTTCCGTTCCAAATCATACCGATAAACCGAACTTGCTCCAAAAGAGTCCTTCCCCTTATTGGAAACGTAGAAGACGGATCTTCCGTCTGGATGAAACACCGGATAGAAGTTCCCAAAACCCTCCTCCTCGATCCGGATTCCCTCCCTGACGGGTCCGATGGATTCCTTCACGGCACGATAGAGCTCCTTCTTTGCATCACGCCATTCGTTGTAGAGGTCTTCTCCGCTCTTTCCGAGGACATCGACAATGGCTCCATCTATCGTGATCCGGGAAATCGACGCCAGAGAACGAGAGATTCGTTCCAGCGTCTCAGGCCCGTAGGTTTCCGCTATGTATTGTACAATTGAGAACCCGGCATTGTAGGCCGATTCGTTCCCCAGGCTGTTCTTGCCGAACACTGCCATCTCCTCCCACGAGAGAAGACGATCTTCCAGAATGTTCATGCGAAGCATCATGTCCCGATGCGTGTCCCAGAAATCGTAGGTCAGGGAAGGATGATTGTATTGGGCCGTTCCCTCCGCGAACCAGCTTGGTACCAGGAAGAACGAAAACGGATACGAAACGAGGACGTTTGGAAAACCGTAGAGGACATCCGGCCTCCGTTCGGATTCGTACCCGAACCATTGCAGATACAGGGCCGGCAGCCGGCGTCCGAGTTTCATGGACGTCTGAATCTGCACAATGTGCACAAACTCATGGGTCACTACATTCTGGAGCCAGGGATGGATTCCGCGGAGTTCAAAGTCCATCGCCGGAGCCCAGATTTCGATCTTGTTATCGAAGAAATAGGCCGCCCCGTTCGAATAATCATCGTGGTCGCGAACAACGATGCTGACTTTCTGATCCGGCTCATGGCGGTACATCCCCGTAACCGGAACGTAGGCCGATTCAGCAATCGCCGCCACGAGTTGTCCTGTTCTGAGGGCTCCGTCGTGGACATGTACAAGGAAATGCTCGGTCTCCAACGTTCTCCAGGTTAGCTCAGTGTGCGGCATGGCATTTTGTGCTTCGGAGAGCGAGGCAGAGACGGCCACAACCACAAAAAGTATGGGTCCCATTCGTCCTGTCATCGGACTCGCACCAGCAGCCGTTTCGTTTGGTTCAATTCCAACACAACGGAGTACACGTACGTATTAGCCCCGACGGTAAACTCGAGGTAGGCAAGGTTTTGAATTCTGTAGTTTCCAAGAAAAGCATCGGCTCCGCTGTAGAGTGGGGCGGGGTAGTAGCCAACGGGGAGAAGATTGTCGGGGATGATGAAAACCCCGTTGGTGTCGGTGGTTGCGGAAACATGCCCGTCGACCACTACGGTGTACGAGTGACGTGTTGACCCGTTGACAGTGTATCGCACGAAATAGATGCCGCTCGGCACAAGGGCGCCTGCGCTGTTCCGTTTGTTCCATTGCACGAGGAGGCTGGTCCCGACAGGCGTTCCCGCGTACAAGGACCGGACATGACCACCGGCCAGATTGTACACGTCGACGAGAACAAACTCCCCCGGCGATTGCAGAACATACTCCCTCTGGGGAACGGGCGACCCGCTGACGTACTCGGTTCCGTAGAAGAGCCGGATTCCGAGTCCGGCAATTGGATTATCCAGCCCGTCGAGAACGGTCCCGACAATTCTGTATCCCTCGGTTCCTTCACGCACGTCGAGGAGGTTTATGTCGCGGCAACCGCTCACGAGCGCCACGGTGAGGCCCAGAACAAGTCGCATAGACAATTTCATTTGACAACCGCAATCTTGATCACAACGGCTTCCTGTTTTCCGCCGGCAACTGCCTCGATGCGTGCAAGGTACACCCCGCTGTCAATACCGGACACATCCCAGGACAGTTCCTCATCCGCTCCTCCAGACGATGTCCCCTGCAATTCAGCAACGATCCTACCGGCAAGGGTCATGATCGTGACAGAGATGCGCGCGGGATCCGACGTATAGTAGCGAATCCTCGTCGTTTGGCCGTACACGGGATTGGGCCAATTATAGACCCTTTCCCGCGGAAGAAACACGTCCGACAGCGGTGTTGTTCCGCTCGCGGAGAGCATGGAGGCGGAGACTTTCTCCGGCGATCCTCGCTCCTGCAGCCATTGACCTTCGATGTCCGTAAATGGCCGCGCGATCTCCCACACATCCAGGCCTCCGTTGCCGGAGGACACAGCAAATCGTACGTCTCCGGTGGGAGAACGAAACAGGGCGGGCGTCGAAGGCGAGACGCCACTCACCTGCAGGCTTAGATCCCGGATCAACCGACCGTTCCCCGAAAGCGCATGGAGGACTCCGTCCGTCGTCAGCACGATCACATCGAGCTTGCCGTCCCCCGATACGTCGGCAACAAGGGGCTCCGTTGCAATGTCCGTGCTGAACTGAACCGGATATCCGTCGAGAAGGAATCCGCGCTCATTCACGGCCAACAACCACGATTCCGCCGCGACGAGGACATCAAGCACTCCGTCGCGATCGAGGTCTGTCGGAACCACATGCCGTACTGTACCCAACGTGCGGCTTAGAGGAAATCGTTGGAGATCGATTCGAAAAAAAGAGCCAGGCACCAAGTACCTGTATGAGGAAAGCACAAGCGGGTCCTCAAGGACCAGGAGAATATCCGATCCCCCGAACCTCACTCCCCTCAAGACGTTTGCTTGCGGGGCGGAGAGAGGAACCGTCCACGTTCCATCAGTGAGCGCGGAAGGCGTCAGGGCAACAATGGAAGGTGTGCCGGAGGACGGCAAGGCGATGACCTCCGCGATGCGATCAGGCGCTATCGCCTTCAGATGATGTGTCCCATCGTCGAGTCGAATCGTCACGAGGTTACCGCCTTGCGTGCCTGCAAATGCATGTGGGATACCTGCTGAATCCGCAATGATCGGCCCCGCTGTGACAGGCTCGCCGGGAGCAAAGGCGGAAACCGTGGTAAGATCAAAGAGGCCATCACCGTTGGAGTCAGCGATCGTTCGGACCGTAATGGCGCTGTCGCTCACCGTAACAAGCGAGGTCGGAACACCCTCCCGCACCGCCATATGTCGAACGGACGGTTCCAATCCGATCAACCCGTTCGCCGAATCGGTTCGTGACACCCCTGTCAATGTGACTGAAGAAACTCCGTTCACGCCTGCCCAGTACAATCCGGAATCCGTAACAGCGATGCGCACGTGTTCAGGTCCGCCAATGGGCGTCGTTCGGAACACGCGCCGCACAAGATCCCCACCCTGGGAAACAAGCACAGTCATGACCGGTCCCCGCGGACTGAAGTTCCGGACTCGTACGAACGTTGGAAATCCGGAATTCGCCCTGCTGTCGGGATACGTTGAGCTCCCAAACTCGTTGGTGTAGACGGGCGAAGCGTTTCCGCCAAACCAGAAATCCAGCGGCCACCCGTTCTCTGTTCCGCTCCCCGGTTCGAGGAGATCGTACGGAACGCCAATGTCCTGAGATCCGTCCGCTTCCTCGAGATCCACCGTCCGCCTGTGTGGATCGGCATTTAAGGTGTTGGTTGAGAGTTTCTGTGCCAGGTCAGATTCATCGATGTGCCAGATCAGGATTCCTCCGCCCTCATAGCCCGCCTCCAGCGTCGATCCGGGAAGGGCCCAGTCGAAGTCTTCAGCGTCTATGAGGGAGCCATGGATGGCACTGAGGTCGTTGAATGCAAACCCTGCCGTATCCCCGCCAAAATGGAGGACCTCGATCTGTCCGTTCCGGAAGAGGCTCAGGGTCTGCCCGTTCCCGAGCGGATCACGGCTTCGATTCTCAACCAGAAAGTACTCTGTTGCGGAGACCGGGATCTTGTATACTGTATCCGGCCCGGCTGAAGCACCGCTTGCGGCGGGAACGGACAACGAAACGCTTCCGGCATCAACGGTGACGGGTGTGGACCATCCAAGTAAGATCTTTTCCCACGCCGAAGGCTCGGGGGGAAGAACACCCTGATAGGCAAAGATGGCCGCTCCGTCCATCAACCCGAACTGGCCGATGCCCGAGCGTCCCGTGGAGGTGTCAAACAGGTCCGGCAGGCCAAGATAGCTTCCAAAGGACGCGGCCAGAAGGCCGTTGATTCCCAACTGAAGCGTATCGGGCGTGGAACCCAACGCAAAAACGCGCGTCTCTGTCTCGGGCAGGATCATGCTGTTGGTGATGTGGAATCCCCCGCCGTTGACGGGGACGCCCGGGTACAGGGGATCCTTCAGAAACGACCTCAAGGTTTGGAGATTGATGGTAATGGATGGAATGTCATGGGGGGCGGGATCGAATCCCAGCAGCTGGACAAGATCAATGTCCCTGCCGGCTCCTGCATGAAAAACGATGAAAGCATCATACGAGGAAAACGGAAAGGCCGGTCGTGCGGCATCGGCGGCCTTCCAACCGTCAACCATCAATGCGGCCAGTTTGCCCACATCATCGTTTCCTTGAGGCGAGTATGCGGCCATGGAGTCGGGAAGCGTGACCACCACCGGAAACAGTTCCCCCTGAACATCCAGGGCGCCGTTTGAGACTTTGTTGAAGTAGTTCGCGAGGAACAACAGTTTTGAGGCAAAGTAGGCCGAGTCGTGAGGCGGGGGATCGATCTGGAGCGCCGGGCCCGACGTGAGAAATCTTCCCGTGCCGCTTGTTCTCGGATCCATGTCCTCCTGAAACTCCACCATCAGACCAAGGACGCGGACTGTCTGCGAAGCGGTCATCGCAGCAGAAACGTGGATGAGCGGACGATGACGCAGTAGCATCGGGTGTTGGGATGCCGCTGTCGAGAAACAAAGAACGACCGTCAGGGCAACAAACCGAATCTGTCTCATCCGAACCCGCCAGGTTCCGCGCAACTCCCCGATCAGAACGGCGATTGCTCCCACGTCATCATCAAAGTGAATCGAAGCGTTTCTCCGAGGGGATGATTTCGCTCAAACGCGTCGATATAGCTGAAATCGAAGCCGTAGATATCATATCGCAATCCAGCTCCGAACGTCATAAACTTTCTGTTTCCGTATTTCGGATCCTCGTAGAAGTACCCGATCCTCATCGCGATGAGTTTCGGCGAGCCATACCAATATTCCAATCCCATGCTCGTGGTGATATCGCGAAGTTCCTCCCTGAGGGATTTGTCCACCCACGAATAGTAAACGGCCCGATAGAAAGGATCTGTCTTCCCCTTGCTGTTCCGCCGGACGAGGAGTTTGTTGAAATCGAGAATATAGGTCAGATTATTGAATTCGCTCTGAATGACGTCGACGGAGAATCCCAGACGAAAATTCATCGGCAGAGGGTCCGCCTGCTCCTCGTCGATGTAGGTCAGGCTCGGACCAATGTTCGAAAGGTTCACACCGATCCCGACTGCATCACGGAGGGTCGTTTCGGTGAACGGGATTGTCACGTTCTGGGGCCGGTAGAGAAGCCCGATATCGAAACTGATGCCCGAGGCTGTACCGGTTCCCTTTTCCGCCTCGGTACCAAACGGTGCAAGGCGGCTGTGAATGAAGCGGGCGTTCACTCCCAGCCCGAGTTCATCCAGCACCCGCGTTGCATAACCGCCGGTGACCGCGAACTCGTATCCCTTGAAGCGGCCGATCTCTTCGGGACCCGTGGATGCCGTGCGGATGAATTCGCCAAGATTCAAATAGGTCAATCCTGCGGAGATCATGCCGTCGAACTCCGGTACTTCATGCTTGAAGACCGTGTGAGCAATCCACAAGTCCGAAAGGCCGAACCCGGGCAGCCAGTTGGCATGGGAGATCGCAAGCTCGGTCCCCTTCTGGTAGGCATAGCCGGCTGGATTCCAGTGAATGGCCCACACATCATCGGCGAGGCCTCCTCCGCCTTCGCCCATTCCGCTTGCCCGTGAATTCGGGGCGATCAGAAGAAACGGGACCGCCGAGGTTGATACCTGGGCGACCAGCGAACCCGCCGAAACGCACAGGAGACAAAAGACAAAGCCAGGCTTCTTCATAGAACCTTCCTCAGTGCACAATCAATAAATATAGGATTAATCGACGAACTTCAAAAATCTGCCGATGACTCTCACCGGATCCTTGCGAGCTTCCCGATCACCTCCCGTACCTTCGTTCTTGCAAGATCCCGCGTGACGATCTTGTAAAGATACACTCCATTGGCAATGTGATCGCCATTCTGATCGCGTCCGTCCCAGGGAACGGCAACAAATCGGTCCGTCACGGCCGGCGCGTTCAGGCGGGCGATCAGCCTCCCGGAAACCGTGTAGATTCTGATCTCCACGTCGATGGGGCTCGTGGAGCTACGCTGAAACGTGAAGGTCGTGGATCCTGAAAACGGGTTCGGAACGTTGAATGCGTTGTATACGTCGACGTCCGAGACCCCTTTAACATCAAACCAGACCGCTTCCGACGCGGCGTTGTTGTACGTATCCCACGCCGTCACTGTCAGAAGCTGTCTGCCCTCGGGGAGGCCGCTCAGCGAGTACCGAATCTCTCCGCTTTGAAACGTGTCGAGATCGCCTTTGTAGTACTCGTTCAGTGTCAAGGACACGCCTGTACTGCCGAACGTGGCTTCAAGGCGGTGCCCCACGCCGGCCGTGGAGGTATTGATCCCGTTCTCATCGAACAACTTCACGATCAGCTCCGGGTCGGGGGGCACGATGTCTCCTGATCGGAATGATTCGTCCCCAAGGAATACGGAGATCTGCGGCCCGGTGGTGTCCGCCGACGCAGTCGAATCACTGCCCGCGACCAGGACATTCTCGGTATATCCTGCCACGTGGCCCAAGGACCCGGCCGCGTAAAACGCGATGCGTGCCGGCGTCGTCTCGTACGAGATATCCCGCGGGATCGGAACGATAGCCTGGAACCGGCCGTCTCTCACGCTCACCTCTCCTCTATAGAGCAGACTCCCGGTGACCTCAAACTCGAAGCCTCCCCACTCCGGCACAACGATACGACGCCGGGCATCAAACACTTCCAGCAAAGCCGTCCCTGTAAAATCCGTCCACGCCGTGCTATCGGGCCTCAGCACACTCCCCGTAACCCCTGCCTTCTGGAGGGCTTTCACCTGTACCGGCGCGTTCACCGGATTCCCGTTCAGGCTGTCGATACGACCGGAATCAAAAGGCAGATTGAGCCGCATGGTGGGGTCACCGAGGAGATGGTACTTGAGGTCATTGAGCGAGAAATGGATCTGTTTCGTCCTGAAAAAAGCATCGCCAATCCGCGGCGGACGGCCATCGGGATCCCTCCGGAAAAATTCCGTGAAGAGCGCCTTATTGAATTGTGAGTTGTCGAACGAATAAACGGCTCTCGAGGCTGTGACCACGGCGATGGCGCCGCCCTCCCTCATCACGATCATCTTCTCGCCCGCGCTGACCTCGCCGGGGAGGTCATAGCGTGCGAAGTCACAGGTCGCGGCCACAAGGAGAAACGGCCTGTCGGCGTTCCTCAGCTTCGGCAGGCTTTCTTCTCCGACGAACACCGCCTCGTGTGCCCATGATTGAGGGTTTCCGTGTCCGGTGTAGTTCAGAATCAGCGTCCCCTCGTTCATCGCACGGATGATCGCTTCATTGGCTTCAGGCTTTCTTCGCCCTGACGAGCTGTTGACCGTCGGATACTCGACGATATAGATCTTCCGCTTGTCGATCCCATCCGGCGTGTTCAACCGTGACAGCTCATCGGCCTGCATGGTGTGGAGACCTCCGTCGTCTCCGGTTGACGTGAGCCCGTCGTCGGCCACAAACGTCACCCGGTTGCGCCAGGATCCCGAGGCGGCGGACAGATCATGGGAGATGATCTTGTCAACGACTGCGCTCGCCTCCTCGACCGAAGACACGGGAAGCCTTCCCAGGGCGAGGGAAACGCGTTGGTTGCCGGCGGTGAGCCTTGCCAGCACGTCATCGCTCGCGTAGGAATTGATCTGATGAACCGATTCTGCGGACTCATACGGCGGGATTCTATTCGGTCGCGATTGGGCAATCCCCCTGTAATCGTAATGCCCGTCGCCGAACAGCAGAACGTACCTGGGAGAAGTGGTCCATTGCAGTGTCGCAAACGCCAGAAAATCCCTGATGGCGAGGGGGTCCGCCAACCCGCCCCCGAATTCGTCCACAATGGCTTCCAGAGGAATCACCACGACTGACAACGAGTCGTTCGTTCTTCGGTGCCCGGCAAGCCGTTCGGCTTCCGCGGCAAACTCGGCCGGCGTGATGATGATGAATTCTGCACCGTCCGTATTCTCGCGAAGACCGGCATGAGTCACTTTCGTGATCTCCGCCGGGGTCTTCAAGCCTGCAGGACCTGCCGCAAGAATCATCCGCGGAGCACCGGCAGTTCCTGCCATTTGAAACGTGTATGTTCCCACACCCGAAGAGCCCCCAACCACCCTCACCACGCTGTCGTGGTCGGTGACGTCAAAGACAAAAGGTGCCCCTGACGCAAACCCCGCAAGCGTGAATTGATTGACGGTGGAAGTATCCGGCGTCGGAAACATCAGCACATCATTGACCGCCACAAGTTTTCGTCGATAATGGATCTCGATCCAATTCACCCACCCAATCCCGGTTTGCGTCTGGAACTCGATTCGAACATTGCTCTGATTTCCGCTCAAGGCCCCCGTCCGGATGAACGAAGCAACCGGGGCGACATAGGCATAGTTGGTCTCGAGCGACGTCAAGCTCACCGGAAAAATCGTAATCGGGCTTCCCAACGTCTGGCCGGTTTCACTAATCACAAACGATTCAGTGCGGCCTGTCCTTCCCAGCACCGCGATTTTGTAGGTCACAGGGCGTGTCGCGTCGACGCCAGGAAGCGGAATGCCGTAGGTCCGCGCGGGTGCTTCTGGGGTGAGCGGAAGACCGAACCATTCCCGTCCGGACTGGATCAGATTCACCCTGTCTTCCTCAACGAACTCCATACCTGCGACGTCTTGTACAATAGAGGGGGCCGGGTTGTTCAGGGATGCCACCGAATCCATCTCTCGTCCCGCAAGTCCTCCAAAGGTGAGAAAATAGACATTATGCGTCGTGTAGGGATTCACAGTGTGGGAAAACCCGGAGCCGGCGGAGTACCTCCATTCCGAAACGCCCTTTCCGAAGAACACAATCGAGTCTTCAGGATCGAAAATTCCGTTTCCATTCAGGTCCACGATCATACGCCGCACTTCCTGGAGGCCATTCGGTCGCGGCTGTGCCGGATCTTCGGGAAGGGGCTGTCCGCCGTTTCCGAAGAGGCGGAAGGATTCGAAATTCAGAAACGCTTCCGGCATCACTCCAGCCGCCGCGAGCATTTCCCTGTCAAGTTTGTACACGCCGGTTTCATGGACGACGATCTTGTACCACTCTCCCTGACTGAACGATTGTTCTGAACGATTCTCGTTGCGGATTTGGCTGGCCGTTCTTCTTCCGCTATCGCGACCAAAGCGGAGATCGTCTCCGTTTGCGGCGAAAAGGCCCAACGGGACCAGCAAGAGAACCGTTGCACAGAGGCGCATAAACGAAAAAAGCCGGTGAGGGAACAATGCCCGCTCACTCGGCTTCACAATCCTTCCGACATGACAAAGGCTGTTCCCGAAAGCAACCTGAGCAAACGTGGGTGTTTGATCAGGAACGAACCTTTACCAATGCGCGATAGGATCTTTCTTCTGTTATGAATTTGTACGCTTTACATCAATGTACGCCATAGCGTTTCGATAATCAACATGTTCGCCGGGGTCATACGGTGTGTACCTGGAACAGTCAAGATCGTCCTTGCAGTTCTGTCAAAAAAATGCTAAATTTTCTCTGTTTTTCTCACATTTTTACTATATAAGGAATGTCAAGGCCCCTGAATATTCTGTTTGTTTCCAGTGAAGTTGAGCCGTTCGCCAAGACAGGGGGGCTCGCCGACGTTTCCAGCGCTCTTCCCAAGGCCATCAAGGAATGCGGGCATGAAGTTCGGATCATGATGCCCCGCTACCGCTTCATCAGTGAGCGCAAGTTCAAGCTCCATGACATCATACGGCTCAGGGACATCCCTGTCCCGGTCGGGAACCAATCCGAGTTAGCCAACGTCAAATCTTCGTTTATCAGTAATCTGAAGGATAAGGTTCAAGTTTATTTTATCGACAATGCCAAATATTTTGGCCGGGACGGGATTTACCAGAGTCCCGTTGGCAAGAAGGATTACCAGGACAACGATGAGCGGTTTATTTTCTTCTGCCGTGGCGTTTTGGAAACTCTGAAGCGGCTGGGTTGGCAACCGGACATCATTCACTGCAATGACTGGCAGACGGCTCTCATTCCCGCCTACATGAAGACCCTGTATGCCTCCGATCCGTTCTTCAAGAGCATCAAGACGGTGTTTACGATCCACAACATGGCCTACCAGGGCTCTTTTCCTGCCGAATCGTTCAAGAAATCAGGCCTTCCCAAAGAGTTGTTCACTCATGAGCAGGCGGAAGCATACGGCAGGTTTAACTTCCTGAAAACCGCTCTGGCTTTCGCGGACGCCATTACCACCGTAAGCCGGAAGTACGCCGATGAGATTTGTACCTCCCCGGACCTGGGAGCGGGCCTGGATGGATTTCTGGCAACGCGACGAAAAGACCTCCACGGCATTCTGAACGGGATTGATTATCACCAGTGGAATCCGCTGACCGACGAGCACATTTACCGGAAGTACGACGCCAAGTCGATCGAGGCGAAGGTGGACAATAAGAAGGCTCTCGCTCAGAGGTTTGGTCTCGCGTACGACGAGCGTATACCCCTGATCGGCGCGATCTCAAGGCTCGTGGAACAGAAGGGATTTGACCTCGTGCTCGAGGCAATGGATGATCTCATGAAGCTCAACGTGCAGTTTGTTCTGCTTGCCTCGGGGGAGACAAAGGTGGAAAAGAAGTTTGAGGCATTTCAAAAGAAGTACGCCGATCGCCTGGGGTTGTTTTTCGGCTTCGACGAATCCCTGGCGCACTTGATTGAGGCCGGAAGCGACATGTTTCTCATGCCGTCGCGGTACGAGCCTTGCGGACTCAACCAGATGTACAGCATGCGATACGGCACGGTGCCGATCGTCCGCGCGACCGGCGGTCTTGATGACACGGTGGAGGACCATGCGGGCAACGGGAAGGGAACGGGATTCAAATTTGAAAGATATGACGCCAGGGAGCTTGTAAAAGCTGTGCAGAGGGCGATCAAGGTGTACCAGCAACCGGACGAATGGAAGAAGTTGATGAAGAACGGTATGGCCCGTGATTTTTCATGGGTGCACTCAGCCCGGCAGTACGGCAGTCTCTACAAAGAACTGCTGAAGTGAGCATTGAGACGACAGCGTTGTTTCTCGACCGCGATGGTACGATCAACGTCGAAGCAGAGTACCTCTCGGATCCGGATCGCGTGGAACTGATTCCCGGGTCGGCGGAGGCGATCCGAGAAGCGAATGAGGCCGGGATCCGGGTGATTGTCATCACGAATCAATCAGGCGTCGCCCGCGGACTCCACTCCGAAGCCGATGTTCTCGCCGTGCACCGAAGACTTGAGGAGCTTCTTGCCGCGCACAGGGCAAGACTCGATGCCCTGTACTACTGTCCGCACCATCCCGACGTCGGTTCCCCACCGTACAGAAAAGTTTGCAATTGTCGCAAACCGAAGACAGGAATGCTCGAACAAGCGGCAAAATCACACGGCATTGATCTTGCATCATCCTTTGTGGTGGGAGATAAATGTTCCGATATTGAGGCAGGGAGAAACGCCCGATGCGGAACCGTGCTGGTGCTTACGGGATACGGGCGGACTGAGAGCGGGCTCTGCCGACCCGACCATGTGGCAGACAACCTGTATGCGGCATGGCACCATATCCGAGGCATCCTCCAGTCCCGGAAAACTAAATGAAACCTTTCCCGATTCATACAACGATCCCTGCGCTTGTCGTCGGGCTGTTCATACTCGCCGGATGCGTGAATGAACCCGGCATCGTCGGATCAGGCCTGGTTCCCGGAGGCGACTTTCTCAGGACAGACAGTCTTGTCCTTCGGCCGCGGACAAGCTTCAGCGTGCTCACCGTTCCCGACACCGTGAACAGCCTGCAGACCGTTGTTGCCATCGGCAGGACACCTTTTGCAGAGGCATGGGGTATTACGCTCTTCGAGAACTTTGGCGGCATCTATGACAGCATTGCGGTATTGACCGCCGAACTGCGACTGCAGACCTCGTTCCATCAGGGTGACTCTGCCGGACAGGTCACGCTTGCGGTCAGGAAGGCCTTGAAGACCTGGGCGGCACATTCCATCACGTATGCAGATCTTCGCGCGCCGGGCTTTTACGCGGCCCCCCCGCTTTCGACCCACGACCTGGGATCCGTCGGCGACACCGTGGACATTGCCATTCCCCTTGACACGGCGCTCGTCAGCTCGTGGTTCCGCTCCGATAGCACCAACCCGAACTACGGCATCGTCCTTGAGCCAACCAACAACACCGTGATCAAGGGATTCATCAATCCACGTCTGGTTATTACCTACATTCCCGCCGGCACCTCTGATCCGGATACGGTAACGTTTGCCTCCGCGAACGGGAATTACGGCTTTGTCCTCGGAGGCATCGACACATCTGCATTTCAAGACAGCGTTGCAGTCCATGTTCGCGCAGGAGCGGCCTCGCGCGCAATCCTCGGGTTCGACATCACCGGCCTCCCACCTCACTCCGCCATTCATCGCGCCCTGTTGGAGGTCTCAGCTGACGAGTCCCTCTTCGATCGTTCCTCCAATATGCGGGATTCCCTCATGGCGACGTTCCGCGATCAGCTTGGATTCATTCTGCAGTTTGAAGAATTGAGCACTGCGGGGGGGAACGGGTCTGAGCGCGTGTACACGTTCAACGTCACCTCGTTCGTTCAGTTCTGGGTACAAGGCACAGGAATCCCCGAGATCGGACTGCGCGCCGTCGCTGAGCGAAACGGGATTGAGGGCTTCGTCCTCCACGGATCGGCCGCGGCGGACTCCACACGAAGGCCGCGCCTGCGCATCCTCTATTCTGCGACACGCCAATGAGACGACGAACGTTTTTTCTCGGAATTCTGAGCGCGTTGATTGTCGGCCTTTCGCCGGCAGGCGGACCGGTGTATTCCCGGTTTGGCATTGGTGACCTGCTTTCGTTTGGAAGCAACCGTGCGAACGGCATGGGCATTATGGGGTATGCCTTGCGAGGGGACGGGTTCATCAACCTGGCAAATCCCGCGGGCCTCTCAGGGCTCACGTACACACGCATCGCCGGGGGTTTTGATTATCGAACCCTCTCGCTCAGGGACGACTCAGGTTCCCAGCGGTTTGCCACCGGCGGCTTTCAGAGCCTCGCGCTGGCTGTTCCCGTTGCGGACAGCGCAGGTGTGGTTCTGTTTGCCGGCGCGGTGCCGTACAGCATCGTGGCATACGACGTTCGGGTACAATCGTTTGCCGGCAGTGCTTCCGTCAATCAGCGCATGAGCGGAACGGGCGGACTCTCAACGTTGAATCTGGGCGGCTCCTTTCGACTTTCACATGACGTCACGCTGGGTGTCGCGTTCTCCTACTATTATGGAACCATTCATCGCAGACTCGAGGTGGATTTCAATGACGATTCCTTTGCAAGCACAGAAGTGCGAACGACGTTGTCTCACAAGGGCCCGGGTTTTACCCTTGGAATGACTTACGGAGGCATCGGCTCGCTGTTCGGCACCCCCTCGCTTCCGCTGACGCTTGGCCTTGTGTTCACGACACCTGCTTCGCTCTCCGTCAAGGAGGAGACGTTGTTGTTGACGGAGAGGACGGCGGATACGACGCAGACCCGGCGCGGCTCAGCACGCCTCCCTGCGGGCATCGGCCTGGGGCTCGCGTACGACGGCACCGGATTTGCCCTTTCGGGAGATCTGGCCCTCCAAGACTGGAGCTCCGCAAACTTTTTTGAGACCCCTTCTGTTCAGGTCAGAAACAGCCTCAGGGCTGCTGCAGGAATTGAGTTCAAAGCGAAACAGGATCCCATAACGTATTGGGACCGGGTGGCATATAGGGCGGGTTTTGCGTATACTTCGTCTTACATAGCCGTGAACGGCCAGCCGATCAACTCGTGGGCTCTCTCCGGTGGCGTTGTCCTTCCCATCGGACCCGACGCCCGGATGAGTGTGGATCTGACCGCAGGCTCCCGCGGCACGACTGACCGTGGCCTGGTTCGCGAGACCTTTTTCAGGCTTTCGGTTTCGGTGGATGCAAGCGAGGTCTGGTTCGTAACGATTGAAGAAGACTGACAGCCACAAAGGAGATCACAGAATAATGAAACGACTCTTGCTCCTCCTCACTGTTGCCGCATGGATCGTCACAGGAAGTTCCATTGCGCAGGGGAACGACGCCGAAGCGGCGAAGAACTGGAGCCTGTTCTTTGAGTATCACAAGAACGGAGACTACATTACGGCCGCTCCGTATGGCTGGAAGGTGATCCAGCTGAATCCGACGCGGTTCAAGACCGTCTACGCCAAGCTCGCGGAGTGTTATTTCAATTTTTCACAGAGCGCCCAGGGGGATGCACGGAAGGCCTACGTGGACACAATGATCGCGATCTATGACATGGGTATCAAGAATCTTCCCGACCGTGCCCCAAGCCTGTACCTTATGCGCGCCTACGCGCTGGAAAACTACACCGAAAGCGCGAGGGACCTCGAAGCGATCGACAGCTACGAAAAAGCAGTCGCCGGAGACACGTCGATTGCCTTTGCCTACTTCGACCGGCTCGGCCTGCTGTACATGAAGCACATGGAGGAAACACCCTCATTCCGCACAAAGGCCATTGAGTTGTACCGGACCCAGAAGGAGCGTGATCAGGACAATCCGGTCATCATCGATCGGCTCCGGACGCTCATCAGCGATCCGCAGGAACTGATCAAGATCGCCGAGGAGGATCTGAAGAACGACCCGAACAACCTTGAAAAGATGTGGAATGCGGCGCAGGCGTACATTGAGGGAGAGCAATTTGACGGCGCCGAACGGCACCTTCTGGCCCTGGTGAAGAAATCCCCCAAGACAGCGACGTATTGGAATGAGCTGGGAAAGGTGCGCCAGCGGAGCGGAAAATACCGCCAGGCGATCGACGCCTATGAAGAGGCACTCAAGCTTAATCCCGCCCTTCGGGAGAACCATTTGAACATCACGGTCTGCTATCGCATGATGAAGAACTTCAGCGCTGCCCGGGAGACGGCACGGCGTGCGGCCCGGCTCGAGCGGGGTTGGGGCAGACCGTACATGGAATTGGCCGAAGTCTACAAGGCCGCCGTCGAGGCCTGCATCAAGGACACCAAGAACGGCGATTGGTCGAAACTCGACATCGACGACAAGCTCGTGTACCGTCTGGCCCAGGATGCCCTCCAGGACGCGAAGAGGGTGGAACCTGCGCTCGCCTCGGAAGCAAACCAGCGCTACAGCGAGCTTTCGACCCTCGTCCCCACCAAGGAAGATCTCTTCTTCAATAAAGACCGTATCATCAACGGCCGGATGAGGATCATGGGATCGTGTTATTCCTGGGTCGAAGAACAGGTTGCCGTTTCCCTCTGACATGGTAGCCATCGGTAGCGACCACGCGGGATATGAGTACAAGGAGCAGCTGAAGAAGCTGTTGGCCGATCTGAAGATCCCGTTCAAGGACTTCGGGCCAGACAGTCCTGAGTCCACCGACTATCCTGACTGGGCGCAAAAGGTCGCCCGGAGCGTGTCCACGGGAGAATGTGAACACGGAATCCTGGTCTGTGGCACCGGAATCGGCATGGCGATTGTCGCCAACAAGCATAAGGGCGTCCGGGCGGCGCCCTGCGAATCGGTGACAGCGGCACGTCTTGCCCGCCGGCACAACAATGCAAATGTCCTCACCATCGGCGCCCGGTTGACTGGCTGGGAAGCGGTCGCCGACATCGTCAGGACGTTTTTTTCCGAGCCCTTCGAGGGCGGACGGCATGAACGGCGGGTTCAGAAGATCCACACACTGACCAGCCTTTGACCGCGTTGCGGTCCCCGTTCCGTCTCATCCTCACTTCCAGAGCATCCATCATGAAGAACTCTCTTCAGCAGGTTGACCCTGCGGTCTTCGCGGCCCTTGCCGGGGAAATCCACCGTCAGAACTCCACCCTGGAACTCATCGCATCTGAAAACTTCGTCAGCCTTGCGGTCCTCGAAGCGCTTGGATCGGTGATGACGAACAAGTATGCCGAGGGATATCCGGGACGGCGGTACTATGGAGGATGTGAATTTGTGGATCAGGCGGAGAACCTGGCCCGCGAACGCGTGCAACAATTGTTCGGAGCCGCATACGCCAACGTTCAGCCGCATTCCGGCTCTCAAGCCAATATGGCCGTGTATTTTTCGTTTCTGAAGCCCGGAGACAAAGTCCTCGGCATGGACCTCTCCCACGGCGGGCACCTGACCCACGGATCTCCGGTGAACTTCTCCGGACAACTCTATTCCTTCGCCGCGTATGGCGTGTCGCGCGAAACCGGAATGATCGATTACAACCGTGTGGAGGACATCGCCCGCAAGGAGCGTCCGCGAATGATCACTGTCGGAGCCAGCGCCTACTCGCGCAACATCGACTACAAGGCCTTCCGCCAGATCGCCGATGCAGTCGGGGCGTTTCTCTTTGCGGACATCGCGCATCCGGCCGGCCTGATTGCCGCCAAACTGCTCAACGATCCCCTTCCCCACTGCCATGTGGTCACGTCCACCACCCACAAAACCCTGAGGGGACCGAGGGGCGGTTTGATCCTCATGGGACGGGACTTCGAAAACCCGTTCGGCGTTGTCGCACCAAAGTCCGGCAGAAAGAAGATGATGTCAGAGTTGATCGATTCCATGGTCATTCCGGGCATTCAGGGCGGACCACTCATGCACGTCATCGCTGCAAAAGCCGTCGGGTTCGGGGAGAACCTGCGTCCCGAATTTGTGCAGTACTCCCGCCAGGTCATCCGGAATGCGCAGGCCCTTGCCCGAGCGCTCACCGAGCGCGGATTCCAGGTGATTTCGGGAGGGACAGACAATCACCTCATGCTTATCGACCTTCGCAACAAGAACGTGACAGGAAAGCAGGCCCAGGAGGCCCTTGACCAGGCCGGTATTACGGTGAACAAGAATGCGGTGCCCTTTGACGATAAATCCCCGTTCATTACCAGCGGGATCCGGATCGGCACTCCGGCTCTGACAACCCGGGGAATGAAGGAGCCGGAGATGGACCGGATTGCAGGACTGATCGACAAGGTCATCACGAATCTCGACAAGCCCGGCATTTTCAAATCCGTCCACACCGAGGTCGAGACGCTGTGCGCTGCTTTTCCTCTGTACCCTGAAATCGGCAGATCCTGACCCATGGTTCCCTTCCTGAAACGAGGCGGCGGTGCAGCTGACCAGCAGGAGATGTCGTTCCTGGACCACCTTGAGGAACTCCGCTGGCATATCATCCGCGCCCTGATCGGGTTGCTGGTGGCCACGGCGATTTGCGGCGTCTACGCCGACCTGATCGTGCAGGACATCCTGATGCGCCCGCTCCGCGAAGCAGGGCTCAAGGCACAGGTGCTCACGCCGTACGGAATCGTGCTTCTGTATATGCAGACGGTCCTGATCTGCGGGCTGATCGTGAGCATGCCAAACACTCTCTATTGGTTGTGGAAGTTCGTGGCACCAGGCCTGTTGCCGAAAGAACGACGATATGTTGCGAGGGTCCTCTTCCTCACATCATTCTGTTTTTTCGGAGGAGTCGCTTTTTCCTATTTCATCCTTCTTCCCTATTCCCTGACATTCTTTGCAACGTTTGGGACACAATCCATCGACCTGAACATAGCCATCGACCATTATATCGGGTTCATTCTCACCCTGCTCCTCGGCGCCGGGCTTGTGTTCGAGCTTCCGATGATCTCGTATTTCCTCACGAAGATCGGATTCCTGACACCGGAGTTCATGCGGCAATACCGCAGGCACTCGATCGTGGTCATCCTGATCCTCGCGGCCCTCGTCACACCGACACCCGATCCCCTGACGCAGTTGATGCTCGCTGTCCCCCTTTTGCTCTTGTATGAAACCAGCATCTTCGTTTCCAAGATGGCTCTGAAGCAATCCGAAGCCGAACGCGCAGTTGCGGCGGATGAGTCCGCCACCGCCGGGGGGCATTCCTCATGACGCTTGCCGGCAAACGCGTTGTGACGCTGGACCACATCCGGGAACCTATTCGGGAGGAGCTTCGCGAGTTTGAGCGGTACTTCCGGGAAGCCATGCGCTCGAACGTCGGCCTTGTCGATCTGGTTGCCCGATACCTGGTGCGTCAGAAGGGAAAGAAAGTCCGCCCTCTCCTCGTCCTCTTGAGCGCCAAAGCCTGCGGGCAAATCACAGCAAAGACGATGCGCGGCGCCACGCTGGTGGAGATTCTGCACACCGCCACGCTCGTTCACGATGATGTGGTCGATGATGCCGACACGAGGAGGGGATTCGCATCGATCAACGCCGTCTGGAAGAACAAGATTGCCGTTCTCATGGGCGACTATCTGCTTGCCCGGGGATTGCTGTTGTCGCTGGAACATTCCGACCACTACTTCCTGCACGCCACTTCACGCGCCGTGAAGCGGATGAGCGAGGGAGAGCTGTTGCAGATCCAGAAGAGCCGGCAGTTGGACATCGATGAGGAGACCTACCTGAGGATCATCGGAGACAAGACAGCCTCCCTGCTCTCAACCTGCACGGACATCGGATGCGCCAGTGTCAGCGATGACCAGGAACTTCGCGCAATCATGCGCGCGTTCGGGGAACATGTGGGGATGGCCTTCCAGATCCGGGATGACCTGCTGGATTACCTGGGACGAAAGAGCATCATTGGAAAACCCACGGGGATCGACCTGAAGGAGAAGAAACTGACTCTGCCGCTCATTCACGCTTTGAGGGAAGCGGATCGGAGGGACTCCCGGAAGGCGCTCGGGATCATCCGGGGTGGCGCCAAGACAAAAGAGATTCCTTGGATTGTGGAGTTTGTACGAAACAACGGTGGGATTGAGTACGCTCTTGCGAAGGCAGCTCACTATGCCGGTCTCGCCCGGCAGAATCTCACCTCCCTGGCGGACACCCCCGCACGCGAGGCCTTGCTTCAGTTCGTGGACTACGTGATGGACCGCGAGGCCTGATTTACTTCACAAATTCCCGCTCACCTGAACGAACCACCAGCACCGGACACGGCGCCTTGCGGACGACTTTTTCCGCCGTACTGCCGAACAGCACGTGCTCAATGCCCGTGTGTCCGTGCGTGGCGATGATGATCAGATCCATCTTTTCCTCCCTGGCATAGAGGATAATCTCGTAAAACGCCTTCCCCGTTCGCACAGCCCTCCTGGCCTTGACCCTCTTCCCAATCTCCTTCTCGACCAGCTCGTCCAGCTCCTCCGCCCCGCGCTTCCTCAATTCATCCTCGATGGCGGGAAAACCCACCTGCCCGAAACTGAAGTCCGCCGGATAGACGGTTGGTTCCACCACGTACACAAGGTCGATGGTCGCTCCGAACTGTTCGGCAAACGGGATGGCGTACCGGAGAGCTTTGCGTGAATGGTCTGAGAAATCGATTGGAACGAGGATCCGGTTCAGGTCGATCGTCGAGGGCCATTTACGCCCCTGGCGTCTGACCGCGCTCTTCCTTGCTGTTTTCTTGCGGGCCATTGGTCTTCCTTTCAAATTCCGCCCGGAGGGCATCCATTTGGCTTTTCAATCTGGAGAGTTCCTTGTCCGTCTTCCGGAGACGCTCGCCGACGATTTCCGCGAGCTTCGACACGATCTTGACCCCGAGAGCCGGCTTCCGTTCGATCAGTTCCATCAAATCGGGTCGAAAGAATCCGATCAGCAGGCAATCCGTCTTGCAGAGAGCCGCCGCGGACCGCGGGGACTCGTCGAGCAATGCGAGCTCGCCGAAGAAATCCCCCTCGGTCAGCACCGCCAGTTCCTTTTGCTCCCCGTCCTGCTCGGATATCACGATGGCGACCGAGCCTTCCTGAATGATGTACATCCCCAGACCCGGATCGCCCTGATAGAACACCGGCTCTCCGGCGCGGTATTCGCGTTTGTGGACGATTGCCGCGACCTCCTTGAGCTCGCGAAACGACAAGTGCGCGAACGCCGGCACCCGGCTCAGGAGCTCATGGGTCGATCCCTTCCGGACACTGCGGCCGGAAAAGATGTTCTTCCAAATCGTGGATTCGCCGACGAATTTCGGGACGGCCATGTCAGACAGACGTTAGCCAGTTGAACCGATCGTTTCCGTTGCGCACGATGTCAAAGAAGGCCGTCTGCAGCGCACGCGTCACCGGCCCGGGCTTTCCTTCACCCACCATGATCTTGTCCACCGACCGGATAGGGGTAATCTCCGCGGCCGTCCCGCTGAAGAAAGCCTCTTCCACCGTGAACAGCATTTCCCGTGGAATGTTCATTTCCACAACGGCATATCCCAGATCCTTCGCCAGTGTGATGATGGCCGACCTCGTCACACCCGGCAGCAGCGCCGCCGACAAGGGGGGCGTGAAGACAGTCTTGTCCCGGATCAGAAAAATGTTCTCTCCGCTTCCCTCGCTGACGTTGCCGAAGAAGTCGAGCGCGATGCCCTCGACATAGCCTCCCGCGATGGCTTCGAGCTTGATCAGTTGGGAATTAAGGTAGTTCCCGCTTGATTTCGCCATCGTCGCAAAAGTGTTGGGCGCGGGACGCTGCCAGGAAGCAACACAGACGTCGATTCCGCGTTCCAGCGCCTCCTCTCCAAGATACGCGCCCCACTCCCAAACCGCAATAGAGACGTCCACAGGACATCCCAGAGGATTCACTCCCACTTCCCCATACCCTCGGTACACGAGGGGACGAATGTAGCAGGCCTTGAGCTTGTTTGCGCGGATCGTCTCCTTGATCGCCCCTTCAAGCTGTTCCCTGGTGTAGGGAATGACGGACCGGTAAATTTTCACCGAATCGTACAACCGTCGCAGGTGGGCATCCAGCCTGAAGATCGCGGAACCCTTTTTGGTTTCATAACAGCGGATCCCTTCAAACCATCCCGATCCGTAATGAATAACGTGAGACAGAATATGGATCTTCGCGTCATCCCATTTCACGAGCTTTCCGTTCATCCAGATAACGTCTGCTTTCTTGACTGGCATGATGACATCCTTTGCTGGTGAGATTACAAAGGCTTTTCGTAAATGCGGTAGGTTTTGTACGCTTCCCCCCGCAGGGTCTGCGCCGCCTTGATCATCCTGTCGTTGTCCTCCAGGATCCAGCCGGCCTCGCCGTAGTGATATCCCAGAGACCGCGCTCGCGCCGCCGTGTCGTAGAACAGCACCCCCGCCGCCCCTGTCGGCTGATGCTCAGGCAGGACCCCGAGGACAATGATCCGCACCAGATTGATCTTCTTCTTGTGCAGGACCAGCCTCAGAAGCCCCGGAAGGAGTCTTCCCTTCTTGTTATGCCGCAGGGCAATGTTAATATCGGGAAGAGAAAGTGCAAATCCAATGGTTTTCCCTTTGAGCTCCGCGAAGAGCACCAATTCAGGAATCACTATCGGTTTCAGGTCCGCCGCCAGCGCGTCGATTTCTGCATCTGTAAGAGGGACCGCCCCCCAGTTATACGCCCATGCCTTGTTGTAGATCTCTTTGATCAACTGGACTTCGCTCTTGAACTTCCTCATGTCCATTGAGCGGATTGTCAGGCCGTATCGCTCCTTCACAAGATTATTGACGCGTTCGAGCTTCTCCGAGTAGACCGTGTCCTGCGAGAGCAGGTAGGAGTACAGATCCTTTGCTTTTTGGAGGCCGTAGGACTCCAGGAGGTCGATATAGTAGGGGGGATTGTACGGCATGAGGATGACCGGCGGCTTGTCGAACGCGTCGACGAGCAAACCGTACTCGTCGTTCACTGACGGTGTGGCGGGGCCGCGCATTCTCTCCATGCCGTGAGCCCTCAGGAACTGCGCTGCCTGGTCGAGCAGGGCGTGTGCGGCTTCTCTGTCGTTCAGGCACTCAAAGAAACCGAAGAACCCGACCTTGTCCTTGTGTTCCTTGTTGTGGTTATGGTTAACGATGGCTGCGATCCGTCCCACCACGCGTCCGCTGCGCTCGGCGAGATAGAACTCCGCTTCAGCATGCTGATAGAAGGGGTTTTTTTTCCGGTCCATTAGCTTCCGGCGGTCCATCCAGAGAGGGGGGACCCAGGCGGGATTGCCGGCATAGACCGTCCAGAGAAATCCGATGAAGCGCCTTGTGTCGGCTGCCGTTCTGACGGGCCGGATGATCAACGAGCTCATGAGCGGGTTATCCGGTCATCAAGGCGTCGTGGGATGGCGAAAGAGATGGAGATAGGAAACGATGGCCGTATCGGAGAGTGTCGGCGCCACTATCCATGGAGTGCCGGTTCGTTCAGGTGATGACGCCCAGGCTTTTCCCAACATTCTTGAAGATCTCGAGGGCCTTGTCCAGATGTTCGTCTTCGTGTGTCGCCATGTAGCTTGTCCTGAGCATTTCCATGCCCGGAGGAACGCCTGGCCTGATGAACGCGTTGACGAACAAGCCCGCATCGAACAATCCGCGCCACATCCTCAGAACCTTTTCCGTGTCGCCGATGATCACCGGCACCACGGCCGAGTCATGCTCGCCCACCCGATAGCCCATTCGAGCCAATCCTGTTCGCATTTTCCGGGCATTTCTCATAAGCCTGTCGATCCGCTCAGGTTCTTTTTCGAGGATGTCCAGGGCGGCGAGTGCTGCAGCAACGGAAGACGGCGTGGGGCTGGCGCTGAAGATCAGGGCCGGTGCCTGGTGTTTCAGATAGTCGATCACCACGCTGTCCCCCACCACAAATCCGCCCAGCGAGGCAAACGTTTTGCTGAAGGTCCCCATCGTCATGTCCGTTTCCTTCTCCAGCCCGTAGTGGCTTGCCGTTCCGCGTCCCCCTTTTCCGATCACTCCCACAGCGTGCGCGTCATCCACGAGGATTCGCCCGTTGTATTTCCTGGCAATCCTCACCATTTCGGGAAGGTTCACGATTTCGCCGGACGTGCTGAAGATCCCGTCGGACACAATCAGCTTTCCCGCTTCGGCGGGGAGTTTTGAAATCACCGATTCCAGGTGATTCATGTCATTGTGCTTGTACCGCACGATCGTTTTGGCTTCGCCATTGACCAGGGCGTTTGCCCCCGCCGCCATGAGATTTCCGGCAACAATGCAGGCGTGGTTGTCTTTGTCCGATACAACGTATTCGCCCCGTTGAACGAGGGTCGGGATGATTCCCTGGGCCGTCTGGTATCCCGTGCTGTAGAGGAGACAGTCCTCCTTGCCGAAGAAAGCGGCGAGCCGTCTCTCCAGCTCCACGTGAAGATCCAGAGTGCCGGTCAGATACCGGGAACCGGAACATCCTGTTCCGTACTTGTCGATTGCCTTTCGGGCCGCTTCCTTGACGCGGGGATCCGCGGTGAGACCGAGGTAGTTGTTGGACCCGGCCATGATGACCGTCCGCCCCCCGATGCGAACAACCGGTCCCTCGTTTTCTTCGATGGCATGAAAGTAGGGATACAATCCCATTGCTTTCGTTTCGTTGGCGCGGGTGAATTGCCTGCACTTTTCAAAAAGATCCAACACTCAGCTCCGGGATTGTATGGGAGAAAACTTCCGACACCGTTGGAAGTCAGGGCAATTTTGAATATACTTCAATATCAGAGGAAAGTCAATCAATCCAAGGAACGTACGATCGAGGAGCGGGCAATCAACGACACGGATCGCACAGTTGCCGTCACGGGGGGAACGGGCTTCATTGGAAGCCACACCGTGGAGGCACTGCTTGCCCGCGGATACAAGGTTCGCTGTCTTGTACGGCCGGGCCGCATGACGCTGGGGTGGCTCGAAGGCCTCCCGGCACAGTTCACACACGTGAACCTGTTCGATCAAAGCGCGGTCCGTTCTGCTCTCGAGGGCTGTAATGCGGTTGTGCACATTGCCGGAGTGACCCGCGCGCGGCGCCGAGCCGATTTCTTTCGGGGGAACGTTGATAGTACACGCACAGTGCTGGCCGCAAGCCGCGATGCCGGAACCGTGCGTTCCTTCTGTTACATCAGCAGTCTCACGGCCGCCGGTCCTAGCCCTGCCTCCACTCCAGCGACGGAAGATTCTCCATGCCGTCCCATCACCGCGTATGGCGCCTCGAAGCTCGAAGCTGAGCGCGTGTGCAGGTCGTTTGAAGATGCCTTTCGAGTGATGATTCTTCGACCCCCGGCCGTTTATGGGCCCAGAGACGGCGATATCCTGCACATGTTTCGGTGGATCAAATTCGGCTTTGTGCCCGTCATGGGCCCGCGCGACAAGATGCTCAGCGTGATCTACGTGACGGAGCTCGCACGGGCAATTGTCTGCACGCTTGAATCGGCTCCCGCGGGATCGACGTATTTTGTCGGCGACCCGGAGCCATACGCCTACTCCGCGTTGGCCGGAATCGCGGCATCATTGCTGGAAAAGAAGACGCACAACCTTCCGATTCCCGCTCCTCTCGTTTATCTCGTCGGGGCCGCCACCCAAGCCATTTCCTGGCTGCTTCCACAGCCGTCGGTCGTCAATATCGACAAAGTCCGCGACCTGCTGGCCGCACATTGGATTTGCAGTACCGGGAAGATTCGACGGGAACTCGGTTTCACACCGGCGATTCAGGCAGAGGAAGGGCTTCGAAGGACGTTGGCCTGGTACAAGGAGAAGGGCTGGTTGTAGGGAAAAGGATTTTCATTCAATTCCTACCTGCCTGTCAGAAAAGCGGAATTGTGAATTCGTAGACGAGGGCGGCCACTGCGGCGGCGACCGGAATTGTCAGCACCCAGGCCACCACGATCCTTCCGGCAACGCCCCACCGCACTGCAGACAAACGGCGCGTGGAACCGACACCCATGATCGCTCCCGCGATCGTGTGTGTTGTGCTGACAGGGATTCCTGCCAGGGCCGTCCCCAAAAGAACGAACGCACCGCCGGTCTCTGCACAGAATCCCCCGACAGGCCGCAGATGCGTCAGCTTCACGCCCATTGTGCGAATGACTTTCCAACCACCCACCAGCGTGCCCAAGCCAATCGCCACGTGCGCAGAGAGAATGACCCACATCGGCACCATGAACTCGCTGAGATAACCGCCCGAGTAAAGCAAAACTGCGATAATCCCCATGGTTTTTTGTGCGTCATTCGTTCCGTGACCCAGGCTATACGCTGCCGAGGAGACGAGCTGACCGACCCTGAAAAACTTGTCGACAGTCCGGCCGGGGAAGTTCCGCGCCAACCACGTCACGATAATCATCAGGCTGAAGCCCATGACCAGGCCGATGATCGGGGCAAGGAAGATGAACACTGTCACTTTGGTAATCCCCGCCGCGTTCAGCGCGTCCAGGCCGCCTTCCATCAGCCCCGCCCCGGCCAATCCGCCAATGAGGGCGTGTGAAACGCTGATCGGAAAACCGTACCGCGTGCACAGGTGGGTCCAGAGGATTGCTCCGCTCAGCGCAGCAAGGATCACATGATGCGTAACGATTTCAGGATCAATGATCCCGCGGCCGATCGTGTTTGCCACGGCCACGCCAAATCCAAAAGCCGCCACAAAGTTGAAAAAGGCCGCCCAGATGACGGCCATGCGGGGCGATAACACGCGCGTGGATACCACTGTCGCAATGGAATTGGCGGCATCATTCATTCCATTGAGAAAATCAAACAACAACGCGACGGCAATAAGGAAAACGGTCAGAGTCAGCATGGACGGTTTGGCGGTTGAATCGGAGGTTCAGGCATGCTTGATCACGATGCCTTCAAGGACATTGGCCACATCTTCACATTTGTCCGTCGCGGTCTCCAGGCCGACGTAGATTTCCTTCAATTTGATGATCGTGATCGGATTTTTCTCCCGCTTGAAGAGATCCGCAACGGTCTGGTCGAAGATGGTGTCCGCGTCATTTTCATACTGGTTGACGCGCTGAAACACCTCTTCAAGCCGCTCCGTGTCATGCAGATTCCGCATCAGGCCAATCCCGCGATGGAGCTCGATGATCGAAAGGTGAAGGACGTCGCAAAGACGGATCATGGGGGCCGGCACCTTCCGGATGTCGTACAGGACAAACCGCTGGGCACTGCCGTCGATATGATCCAGAATGTCATCGAGGGCCGAGGCGAGAAGATGAATATCCTCACGATCGAGCGCGGTCACAAAGGTCGCGTTCAATTGAGAGAACACTTTGTGCGTGATCGTATCGCCGCGATGTTCGCGGTCCTTGATCTCTTCCACGATCCGTCTTTGATTCTTTCGGTCCGCCGTGGCCGCGAGTTTCTTCAGCAGCTCCGAGGCACTGACGAGATTCTGGGTGGACTCCTCAAGCATCGCGAAGAATTTGTCGTCGCGGGGCAGGAGTTTTCTGATGAATTGGTCGAATTTCATGGGAAGGTCACGATTGGTACTGAGTGGTTGAATTCAGACTTCGCGCAAGCCGTGCGTGCTCGTCGCGAATTGCCGGGGGAAGCTTATCCCCGAACTTCCGGAAAAACGCCGACATCTCCTCCGCCTCCCCACGCCAGCCTTCGCGATCAAGGGCAGTCAGGGCCCTCATCTGATCGCGGCTTACGCTGAGCCCGTGAATGTCGATCGATCCGTCCTCGGGCAAATGACCGATGAAGGTCTCCCGCGCGCCCGTTTTTCCCTGAAGACGCTCGAGGATCCATTTGAGGACCCTGACGTTTTCTCCGAATCCCGGCCAGATGAATTTTCCATTCTCGCCTTTGCGGAACCAGTTGACGCGGAAAATTGCAGGCGGATGTTTCAGGGCTCGACCCATCGTCAGCCAGTGCGAAAAATATTCCGCCATGTCATAGGCGCAGAAGGGCAGCATGGCCATCGGGTCTCTTCGCACCACGCCCACCTTCCCTGTGGCCGCGGCGGTTGTCTCCGCCCCCATGCCCGCACCCATAAAGACGCCATGTTCCCAGCTTAGCGCCTCTGTGACCAGAGGAATCAGCGTTGAGCGGCGCGAGCCGAAAAGAATCGCCGAAATCGGCACGCCGCGCGGGTTCTCCCAATCGGGATCAATGATCGGACACTGACGGGCCGGAACCGTGAAGCGGGAATTCGGATGCGCCGCCGGTCCCGTCCCATCCCACACCGTTCCGCGCCAATTCAACAGCCCGCCCGGAGGAGGCGTCCCCATCCCCTCCCACCAGGGACGGCCATCCGGAGTCATGGCAACGTTTGTAAAGATCGTGTTCTTTTCGATGGTGTGCATCGCCACCGGATTCGTGCTGACACTTGTTCCCGGCGCGACACCAAAGAATCCTGCCTCCGGATTGATCGCGCGCAAGCGTCCTTCCTCGTCGATTCTCAGCCACGCGATGTCATCCCCCACGGTCCACACCTTGTACCCCTCGGTCTCAAGCGCCGAAACCATCATGGCAAGATTTGTCTTTCCCGACGCGCTCGGGAATGCAGCCGCCATGTAGGTCTTGCCTCCGGACGGATCCTGAAGGCCGAGGATCAGCATGTGCTCGGCCATCCATCCCTGTTCACGGGCCATCCAGCTGGCAATGCGCAGGGCAAAGCACTTCTTGCCCAGCAGGGCATTGCCGCCGTATCCTGATCCGATGCTCCAGATCAACCGCTCTTCCGGAAAATGCAGAATAAAACGACGGTCGGGCGAAAGATCCCCCAGGGAATGCAGGCCGGGAACGAATTCATCAGATGTTTTCAGCTGATCGAGGGCGGGTTTGCCGACCCTCGTCATCAGAAACATGCTTGCAGCCACATACGGGCTGTCCGTCACCTCGACTCCGACCTTGCTGGACGGTGAACCCACGGGGCCCATCAGATACGGGATGACGTACATCGTCCTCCCCTTCATGCTTCCCCCAAAGAGCTTCCCGACCTTGGTCTTTGCCTCCGACGGGCTCATCCAGTTGTTGTTGGGGCCCGCGGCCTCCCGCGTTCGTGTGCAGATGTAAGTCAGGTTTTCGGTTCTCGCAACGTCGTTCGGATCGCTTCGATGAAGATACGAATCGGGATACAATTGCTCGTTCAGCCGAATCAGGGTCCCATCACGTACCATCACTTCAATCAGGTTCGAGTATTCCTCCGGTGTTCCGTTACACCAGACCGTATCCTTCGGTCGAGTCAAGCCGGCAACGTCCTCGACCCATCGTTCAACGCTGTTCAAAGACACTCAAAGACTCCTTGTTGTCATAATCTGCTCTGCCACTGCCGTACCCTCGGGGCATCGATCAGCACCAGGTCCCCCGAGACTACGCTCGGAATCGGGTCCGGATAATAGCGCTGACAGCACGCGTATGCCTCCAGGCTCGCCATGTTCCAGTACGACGGGCATGAAGCGCAATGAATGTTGTTTCCGCTCAGATAAAAATCCGTCGAGCCGCAATGCTCGCTCCGGCTCATGGCGGTCACGAGTTTTCCCTGCGGCGTTACATAAGCAATGAGCGGGGTTTCCTGAATCCGCTCCGGATCGAAGAACCGGACCAGCTTGTGTTCCTGCACGAGACGCAACGGCACGGCGATCTTGCCGTCCTTCATCGAAGCCTCGACAGGCGTGCTGCGGATCTGCTCATCACGGTACATTGTGACCAGCGCAACGGTCGGTTGTGCCTCGATCACCGGGTGAAACGTTCTGAGCAGCTGGTTCAGATAAATCGCAATGCCGACGACGAGCACAACCGTCAGCGCGCCGCGCACAACCCACTGCTTTGCCGTGAGGGCGGTCCGTGCCGGCGCCGTCGGGGCTTCAGCCTTCTGAAGACTGATGCTCGAACCGCATGTGGGGCAGAACCTCACCTCCTGGGAAATCTCCGATCCGCATCGTTTGCACTGCATCGTATTCTCCTCCTCCTGACTCTTTACACAGCCGGCATCGATTGCCGGATGGATTGCGGTTGCGTCCGCCCTCCATCCTCTCCTATCATGGCTTCGATTTCCCGCACGATCTTCTCGACCTCCTCCGCTGACGGTCGAAGGATCGTGACATGACCCATTTTCCTCTTCGGCTCGCTTCTCTTTTTCCCATACAGATGCACCTTCACGCCCGGAATCCTGCTTGCCGCCTCGATGTCGATCCGCTCCAGATGCTTCCCCAGCAGGTTCACCATCGCACAGGGGGTAAGCAGGCGGGGGAGCGGAACAGCGAGCCGGCAGACACAACGAACGAGGGCCTCAAACTGCGAGAGCGAACAGGCATCGAGGGAAAAATGTCCGGAATTATGAGGCCGCGGGGCGAGTTCGTTGACCAGGAGCTTCCTTTCCCGCGTGACAAACATTTCAACGCACAGCACCCCCACCATGTCGAAGTGATCGATAATCGCGGTCCCAAGCCCCACCGCCTCCGTGCGGAGATCCTCGGATATTCCGGCAGGCACGCGAGAGACGTGAAGGATGTTCTCGCGATGCTCGTTCTCGATCACCGGAAATGTGGTGACGTTTCCATCACCGCTTCGGACGGCAATAACGGAGATTTCGCGATCGAGGTTCAGAAAGCGTTCAACAACGCACTCGGGAAATCTGCCGGCATAGGAGCGGCAGAGGGCCGTCACGTCCGCCTGCGTTCGAAGCACACTCTGCCCTTTTCCGTCGTAGCCGGCCGTGACGGTCTTCACCACGACGGGAAAGCCAAGGCGTTTGATGCTCTCGTCAAGCTCCTTTTCGTTTCGCGCAGACACATGGGGAACTACAGGAAAGCCTGCTCTTTGCAGGGATTCTTTTTCGTTCTTCCGATGCCGGGCAATTCTGAGAATTCTGCTTCCGGGAAAAACGGGCTTGAGCTTCTCGACGACTTCGACCGTGCCGGGATCGATGTTTTCAAATTCGTACGTCACGACATCCGACGCGTCCGCCAGCTTCTTCGCAGCATCAGGATCAGCAAAAGATGAGGTAATGACGGTGTCGGCAAGCCTTGCCGCGGGGCAATCCGGATCCGGATCCCAGATCACGGTACGATATCCCATCCGATGCGCTTCGCGGACTGTCATCATGCCGAGTTGCCCACCGCCAATAATGCCAATCGTCGATGACGGCAAAAGTGTCCTCATACCTTTGAAGCAAGGGTCTTTTGTTCGAGTTCCTTGCGGTATGCGGCAAGTTTCTCCGCATACTCGGGCCGGCGAAGGGCGAGGATTCTGATGGCGAGGAGCGCGGCGTTGGCCGCCCCGTCGATGGCAACCGTGGCCACCGGTACTCCGGAAGGCATTTGAACAATGGAGAGGAGGGAATCCAGTCCGCCCAATGACCGGGACTTCACCGGTACGCCGATGACGGGGAGAATCGTCTTGGAGGCAACCATGCCGGGGAGATGGGCGGCTCCTCCTGCTGCAGCGATAATGACCTCCAGACCGCGTTCCGCAGCGTTCTCGGCATAAGAGAACATCCGATCAGGCGTGCGGTGTGCGGAAACGACGAGGAACTCAAATGGAACGCCGAATTCCTTCAAAATGGTCCGTGCGGGCTCAAGATGCTCCGCATCCGACGAACTGCCCATGATAACGCCCACAAGGGGCCGGCCGGCGTTCGGCTTGGCAGATGAATGTGACTTGGTGTTCTTGGACAAAGGTCGTTCGGGAAATGGGAGACTCAAAGATACAAAACACTTCCCAAAAATCTAAAGCATTTTTTTGGACTTTTTGGCGGGCGTACGGGGGGCGGATTGGTGCAAGGCCTGCGCGAGACGGTTGGCGATCAGTGCCGCCGTGGCTCCGGCACCAAACCCGTTATCGATGTTCACGACGGTCAGGCCGGGTGCACAGGACTGAAGCATGGTCATCAAGGCGGCCTCTCCTCTGCCCCCGTATCCGTACCCCACGCTGGTGGGCACGCCGATGACAGGCACGGCGACGAGACTCCGAACAACGGTTGGCAGGGCGCCTTCCATCCCGGCAACAGCAACCACTGCAGCGGCGTCATGTTTCCGGATCTCCTCCAGAGGAGAAACAAGCCGGTGAATTCCGGCAACTCCGACATCATAGAACGTCAGGACTCTGCACCCCATCATTTCCGCCGTTACCCGCGCTTCCTCGGCCACGGGAACATCGGATGTTCCCGCCGCAAGCACTGCGATCGTTCCACCGGAAACCGGCGCCGTCCATCCGGGCCGGCTTGCCGTGACGACTCGCGCCGATTCGTAATAGCGGAGAGTCCCTTGATCCCCCAGTCGCTTTCGAATTTCTGTAAAGACCTCCGGGGACACTCTACTCGCCATGGCTGTGCCTGTCCTGGCAACCATCCGTTCGATGATCAACACAACCTGTTCCACGGTCTTTCCCTCGGCAAGGATCACCTCCGGTATTCCCGTGCGATCCTTCCGTACATAGTCCAGATTGGCAAAGTTGTCAAGCATGTCCCTGGTTTCATGAGGTTTCATTGGTTGCCTCCGAAGCTTTCCGAAGCCTGTCCATGACGGCCGTTCCGAGTCCCTGTTCCGCGACCTCCTCCACGAGAATGATGTCAACGCCTTCCTGATCGAGTTCTCTGAAAGTTCGGAACAGGTGCCTCGCGTAGAAATCGATGGGGGTCGGCAGAACACGGAACAGGCTTCCTGTTTCCACTCGTGCCATCTCCCGCGAATGCACAATGCAGGCGACCGATTTCCCCTGCTGGCGCAGCTCCCCCAGGAGTTGGCCAAGCATGTCAGCGTTTCCTTCGGCAACCAGCAATACCCGTGCTCGCGGAGCATAATGCCGGTGAACCGTGCCGGGCGACCGTTTCAATTGTTCTCTTGTGGTGGCAAGGGAAACCGGACCGACGATGTCTTCCAGGCTTTCCTTGTGAATGCCGCCGGGGCGGAGAATCAAGGGCGGATCGACTGTTACATCGACCACCGTGGATTCGATGCCGATTTCAACCGGGCCGGCATCCAGCACCATGTCGATCCTGCCTCTCAGATCCTCCAGCACATGGAGGGCAGTGGTTGGGCTTGGCCTCCCGGACAGGTTTGCACTTGGACCGACGATTCCACCGTTGAACTCCTTGATCAACGCCAGGGCAACCGGATGATCCGGCATGCGTACGGCCACAGTATCCATTCCCCCCGTAGCAACTGTCGGGACAAGAAACGTCTTCCTGACAACGAGCGTCAACGGTCCGGGCCAGAATTCCTTGCCGAGCTTCAGGCCTTTTTCCGGAATCTCGTCCGCAAGATCGATCAATTGATTCCGGTCGGCAATATGGACGATAAGGGGATTTTCCTGTGGTCTGCCCTTTGCCGCAAAGACCTTTTTCACAGCCTCCTCGTTCAGCGCATCCGCTCCCAGGCCATACACCGTTTCCGTCGGAAAGGCGACCAGCCCGCCCTTCCGGAGGATCTCCGCTGCATCGGCAATAATGCGCGGATCAGGAGCGTCGGAGGAGAGAAGCTCGAACCTGGTCTCAAGCACGGGTGGTTAATGGTTGACGATTTACGATTTACGATTTACTATGGACGATGGACAATCGACGATTCACTATAACGGTTTAAACCTTTCAAAACTTTGCCGACAGGAGTTGCAGAGGTAGTACTGTTTGCAGAGCGTGCTTCCGAACTCGCCGTCGGGATGCGTATCCAGAGATTGACAGAACGGGCAGGGGACGGGCTTTGAGAGCGTTTCTTGGAGGGAGTCGGCCTTCCGGGGCGGAGGGGCAATGCCAAAGGTACGAAGTTTGTCGGCGGCCTCCCGGGACAAGTTCTCAGTACTCCACGCGGCGGTCCGATCCACCTGCACGCTGACGTCTCCGAATCCCATCTCCGCAAGTCTCCGCTCCACGTCGCGCCTCATTGCGTCCATCGCCGGACATCCGGCGAAGGTCGGAACAAGGCGTACGTTCACTGAGGAGCCGTCGACCGTCACTTCGCGGACCACGTTCAGGTCAACAAGAGAAAGTACGGGGATTTCCGGATCCTGAACCTGTGCCAGGGCTTTCCAGACATCTTCTGTGGTATGGTGAGACATTCTACCAGCTCCCGCCCGGAGCCATTTTATATACTTGCTGAAGGTCCGCCACAATCTGCCGAAGGTATTCGGCGTGGTTTCCCGTTCTTCCTCCGTACTCCGGCTTGCACGAAAGGTCATATGAAGCGCCGTTGACACGTACAGGAGGACGAAGGCCGGCGGATTCGAGCGTCGGAACGACGCTCTTCAGCCAAGCGTCCATTAGTTCCGAATCCGGACGGACAACGCCGTCGTCGATGAGCTTTTTCGCATCGTGGACCGGCTCAAACAGACCGAGAGCCTGAGGAAATGCCGTATCCACCGCGGCCTGCATTCTGCGGTGGCTTTCCCCCGTGGCATTCCCAAGCCGTTCCACCAGCCCTTTGCTGTGCATCAGATGATAGGCCTCTTCGGCGAGGATCTTTTCGGAAAGATCGCGCAAGGGTCCAAAACTGCTTCCAGCATGTGATTGCATTCTGACCAGTTCCGCCTCGTCGTACAAGTACTGCCTCACCACCGTGTAAGCGAAATCCCCCTTTGGGTAGGTCACAAACCGACAGCATGAAAAGTCCTTCCAGGGCCGTTCGAACGCCATGGCATCCGGGTTTTTTCCGCCCAGCTCCTGGGCGAGCGTGTAGAGTGCGAGGGCATGACCGATCTCATCCTGGGCAATGTTCGAGAAGGCAATGTCTTCCTCCAGGATCGGCGCGTAGCCGGTCCATTCGGAGTCGCGGTGGCCGAGGATGAGCTCATCGTCGGCGAGAGCGGTTATGTATCGGATAATTTCGTTCATAACGTTGCCACAAGGGCAAAAGGAAAAATGCAAACCTCAATCAAACTGAAAATAACAAACCGAAAGACTCCAACTGTTTTCTTTTTTCATTTTGATGTTTCATTTATTCTTGACGTTTTCCCTTTTCCTTTTCCTATTCGTTCTCCTTCGCGGGGGCATCAAACGCCTTCGGATCCCGGTAACTCTTGTCGAACGCCCGGGCAAAGAAATTCGGGTCCTGATAGTCCGTTTGCGCGATGTCCTTCGATCTCACGACCCACAGACTCACGCATTCCAGCCGGCGTGCGAACTGGTCCCGTGCCATCTGCAGGGCCATCTGAGGATCAGGTGCGTGCACCGAGCCCACATGCTCATGCGGCCTCCCACGGCGGGACTGATGGAAGACCTCGTATGTTTCCCACTGAGTGTCAGTCATAGAAAGACTTGGAAAAGCACGAAATCCTGAACAAATCCGAAGCTCGAAATCCAAAATCCGAAACAAATCCAAAATACGAAGGACGAAATTCGAAAGTACGAGTTCCTAGTTTCTGATTTCGAATTCAGCAATTCGCATTTGTTTCGATATTCGGATTTCGTATTTCGGATTTCTCTCTGGTTCCTCCAACAGCCAAGGCTTCCCTCACCCATCGCCCTTCCTCGTGTGCCTTCTTCCGCGCGGCGATGCGCTCTTTGTTCATCGGTCCGTCGCCGTTGACCACGCGTTTCAGCTCCTCCCAGTCGGGAGGCGTAAACTTGTAATGTCCGGTTGCTTCGTCGTACCGGCATTCCGGATCGGGCACATCAAGTCCGAGGGCGCGGATTTGCGGAACGATATGGTCCACGAATTCCTGGCGCACCTGATCGTTGGTCTTGGTCTTGATCCGCCATCTCATGGCGCGCGCCGTGTGCTCAGACATCGAATCCGGGGGACCGGACATCATGAGCGTAGGGTACCACCAGCGGTTGATGGCATCCTGTGCCATGGCTTTCTGTTCCGGCGTTCCTTTGGCCAGGGCCACCACGGCGTCATAGCCTTGCTTGATGTGGAAGGACTCTTCGTAGCAGATGCGTTTCATGGCGCGGGCGTACGGACCATAGGAACCCTGCGCGAGCATGCTCTGGTTGATCACCGCGGCGGTATCCACGAGCCATCCGATCACGCCCACATCGGCCCACGTGGGTGTGGGATAGTTGAAGACGTTGGAGTATTTGGCCTTTCCGGACAACAGTTCCTCCATCATCTCTTCGCGGGTCTTTCCCAGCGTTTCCGCAGCGCGATAGAGCAGTTGTCCGTGCCCCGCCTCGTCCTGCACCTTGGCGATCAGCGTGAGCTTTCGTCTGAATCCCGGCGCATAGGGAATCCATTTGCCTTCCGGCAGTTGTCCCACGATCTCGCTGTGGGCATGCTGGCCGATCATGCGAATGAGGTTCTTTCGGTATTCTTCCGGCATCCAGTCGCCGGGCTCCACCTTGTCGCCTCTGGCTACGCGGGCCTCGAATTCGGCAAGTTTCTGCTCATCGGTCATTCTGCCACCGTTTGTTGATTCCACATTCACTTGTATAAAGATAACATTTTTCCGCTATCGATGAAACACATCTTGACCGGTGCTGAAGCCGATATTGAGAGTTGTTTGGGGATTGTTCATTGGTAATTGAATGCTGTTTGAGATTTGGGATTTCGAACTTGGGCCTTTCTCTCGGACCTTGATTCCTTGGATATTGGAATTTGTTCAGCATTTTGTGTTTGGAACCTGGATTTTTTTGGGCGTTCCCCTTCGTCCGCCATCTGGGGTAGAGCAATGAGGCGGACTCAGGGTCGGTGCCCTACGGGGTCCGTTTCACTTCCGTGCTCCCTGATCATAGTGATGGGATAGTTGGTCGCACCGGCTCGCCGAAGGCTCGCCGCCCTTCGGGCACCTAACGCGCGAAACGTCACCGTTCGGTGTAGTCGTCCGGTCGACCGGCTTGGAATTAGGATTTTCCTTTCCTCCCTTGCCTGCATTTGGTCTTTGGAAATTGGAACTTATTTGGGATTTGGAACTTGGTTTTTTCCTCCCCCCTTCCCACCTCATTCGGGAGTTTGCGTTCACAATTCGTTATTCGGTATTGTTTGGTCTATGCTATCACCTCCGTTTGCATTTTTGCCCCTCCTCCCCTACCTTCCCTTGCCAGCCCATGTCCCAACCGGGGATGTCCGGAAGAAAGCACACAAGTCTGAGGCTCTGGAATGACAGCCAACACGATCCAGGCACGACAACTGTTGTTTGCCGCGCAAGTGATTCTGACTGGTGTGATTCTTTCAGGGCCGGTTGCTGTCGCCGTCGTTGAATTCCTCGCCCCACAGCCCGCCTGGCAGGATGCAGCCACCTTCATCAGCCACTACTCCTGGATCCAGTCGTTGCCGTACGTGTTCGGTTTTCTGATCGCCGGCGGGTTTCTGTTTCTGATGTCCGTGCTTGTTGATGTGGCATTGGATTCTCACCGGCCACTTGCCCGCGCGGCGCTGGCGTTCACGGCCGTCTCCGCGTCCCTGATCTTCTTCAACTACACACTGCAAACCGCATTCGTCCCTCTCTGGCTTCACCGTTCTCCTTCAGCAGTTTCCATGGTAACCATGGCCAATCCTGACTCCCTCGGATGGTCGCTTGAGATGTACGGCTACGGGCTGCTCGGCATCGCCACGGCATGCGCAGCTCCCGTTTTCGAGCCGCAGGGACGACGGCGGCTGATTCGGCTGTTCCTGATCCTGAACTGCGTGCTGAGCATCATTGGTGCGGTCCTGGTTCCGATTGTTCCGGGCTGGGTGCTGACGCCATGGGGCATGGTCGCCGGCGCGGTCTGGAACATCTTGATCGCGGTCGCCATGATCATGATCATAGTTGAATTCAGGCAACCGAGCTCCGGACGGTAAGGGCGCAGGAATTCAATAACGGGCAACGAGCACACATTACGGCACATGTTCGCGACGCATTTGCTTGAGAGCGGGACGGATTTGAGATACATTCAGGAGCTTTTGAGGCATCAGAGTTCGCGGACCACCGAGATCTACACGCACGTGAGCACAAAGGACTTGGGCAAGATCAAGAGCCCGCTGGAGAATCTGATGGAGCGCGGGAACTCTGGTCCTTCTCTCTTAGAAGACAAGGATTAGTTGCGCGATTTAAAAACGCAGTACCTCGTATTTCCGGGAGTTATGCGCAACCCGCTATCGTAAATGGAAAGAGTGATGCCAACATCAAAGACAAAACGTGCCTGCCACCGTCCTGTTAGTGCAGTGCCTTGCTCCATTAATTCACATCACCCATCATCCAAAGGAGATCGTTATGAAACCCCTCACCTTCTTACTCGCTTGCCTTTTACTTATCGCTTTTACGAGCGAGATTTGTGCACAACAACCAGACACAAAGGTCTACTGGATGGCAATCGTTACCATTCCCGTAGGGAAGATTCAAGATTATCACGCCTTTGCTGCAAAAGAACTTGTGCCTTTTTATGAAAAGCACGGATACCGTTTCATCGGTGGCTGGCAAACCATCGTCGGCGAGATCGAAGAAGCAATTTCCATTGCAGAGTTCGATAATATGGACGCATATCTCAAAGCACGAATGAGTCTAATGTGTACTTGCTAGAACATCATCTGACAGTTGATGGATTAGTTTGTATTCGTGGATGCGACTGTCAAAGTGTCAAGCATTTTCTCCTTGGCGAGATGTTTTGAGTCAAGGAACGTTTGCATCGGTGTT